>ENA-UOJP01000349-UOJP01000349.1-human-gut-metagenome-genome-assembly--contig:-C102-NODE-349-length-95775-cov-8.365410_pt1 | contig 95775 bp, 84 predicted proteins | sample MGYA00242353_ERZ723900 | MGnify/ENA metagenome assembly ERZ723900 | reverse complement strand
CTGCGCTCCACTCACAAAAAACGCCTCGCGGGATATTGCCTGTGAACAGTAACAAAATTAGTTTCCCGTTTTCCGGAAATAGGGCTTGTTTTTACCCCTGGATTTCGTTAGAATAATAATATCAGGCTGAGATGGCTTCCCGCCGGTAAGGAGGGAGACCATTGAAATTGAATCTGAAGTCACTGAAACGTATGAAAATGTTGGCGGTTGTCCTTGGAATGGCGGCCGCGGGGATCTGCTACGGCTGTAATTCCGGCCGGGAAGCGGACCGTATGGAAATGGTTCTGGAAGCGGAATCCGGCGAAGCGCAAGCGGCCGGTTTGGAGGATGGGAGTACAGCGCCCGCGGATTTGAATGCCTCCCGGGGAGAACGGGAAGCGCAAAGCGGGGGCGAGGGAGCGGAAGTGGAGTATCGCACGGTACCGGAAGCCGGGGAAACGTCCCATCCCATATATTTTGTGCATGTCTGTGGAGCGGTTGTGAATCCCGGGGTCTACGAGATGGAGCCGGGCAGCCGAATCTACGAGGCGGTGGACCTGGCGGGAGGTTTCGGGCCGGAAGCGGCCTGGTCGTATTTAAACCTGGCCCAGGAGATCGCTGACGGTATGAAGATCGAGGTACCCACAGAGCGCCAGGCGGAGGAATGGGGGAAGGAAGGCCGCGCCGGAGTGACGACCGGACCGGTTTCCCAGGGCACCGCCGGAGGGCGGGAGTCTGGCTCCGCCAAAAGCGCAAAGGTCAATTTGAATACTGCCGGCAAGGAAGAACTGATGACGTTAAAAGGCATCGGCGAATCCAAAGCCGAGGACATTATCCGTTACCGCGAGACCTACGGCCCCTTTGAGCGGATCGAGGATATCATGAATATTTCCGGGATTAAGGATGCGGCATTTCAGAAGATAAAAGATTCAATTACGGTGTGACAGAATCCGCCGGGCGTGCGCTCCGGACGCGGGACGATCAAAGTCCGCGCCCGGAGTCTCGCTGTTTTAAGCCTGACCGGTTTGATGAGATGGCAGATGGCGCTTTTCCGCGGGGAAAAGCTTGATTGAGCGCAGTCGTTTGCGGGCGGAGCCTGCAGCGGATTGCGGATAGAGTAAGGGGAATTGGAATGGCAAAAATCTTAGTGGTAGACGATGAAAAATTAATTGTAAAAGGAATCCGTTTCAGCCTGGAGCAGGAGGGAATGGAAGTGGATTGCGCGTACGACGGCGAGGAGGCCATCGAGCTGGCCCGAAAGACGGAGTACGATATGGTGCTGCTGGATGTGATGCTGCCCAAGCACGACGGCTATGAGGTGTGTCAGGCGATCCGGGAATTTTCCGACATGCCCATCATTATGCTGACGGCCAAGGGCGGGGACATGGACAAAATTCTGGGCCTGGAGTACGGCGCGGACGACTACATCACCAAGCCCTTCAACATCCTGGAGGTAAAGGCCAGGATCAAGGCGATCATGCGCCGCAGCGGAAAGAACCGGAAAAACCGCAAGGAGGAGCAGAACAGCCATGTGATCGGTGCGGGAGATTTGAAGATGGACACGGAGAGCCGCCGCGTGTACATTTCCGGACGGGAGATCAACCTCACCGCCAAGGAATTCGACCTTCTGGAGCTTCTGGTGCGCAACCCCAACAAGGTGTACAGCCGCGAGGCGCTGTTGACCTACGTGTGGGGCAACCGGGCCATGGACAGCGGCGACGTCCGCACTGTGGATGTTCACGTCCGCAGGCTGCGGGAAAAGATCGAACCAAGCCCCAGCGATCCCAAGTTTGTACACACCAAATGGGGCGTGGGCTATTATTTTCACGTAAAAGGATGAGAGAGGTTTAACACGGATGGAATACAATCACGATGACTATACAATCCGCTTTGCGCGCCCGGAAGATCTGGAGGCGCTGATTCAGGTGGAGGCGGAGTGCTTCCCGGCGGCCGAGGCTGCCGGAAGGGAGAGCTTTCAGGCGCGGCTTGAGGTCTTTCCGGACAGCTTTCTGGTGGCGGAGTTGGCAGACGGAGGCCGGATCATCGGCTTTATCAACGGAGCGGTGACGGACGCCAGGACCATTTCCGACGATATGTTTGAGAAAGCGGATTTACATAATGCAAACGGGGCCTATCAGAGCATTTTCGGCCTGGACGTGGTGGAAGCGTTCCGTCGCCGCGGGGTGGCGGCCGCGCTGATGAACCGGATGATCGAGACGGCGCGGGAGCGCGGAAAAAAGGGTCTGATTCTGACCTGCAAGGACCGGCTGATCCACTATTATGAGAAGTTTGGCTATGTGAATCTGGGGCTTTCCCAGTCCGTCCACGGCGGCGCGGTCTGGTACGACATGATTTTGGAGTTTTAGCGGATGAAGATCACATTAATAACTGTGGGAAAGATCAAGGAGCGTTATTTTGAGGACGCCATCAAGGAGTATTCCAAGCGCCTCAGCCGTTATTGCAAGCTGGAGATCGTCCAGGTGGCGGACGAAAAAACGCCGGACGGTGCCGGGGAAGCGCTGGAGGCCCAGATCCGGGAGAAGGAGGGGCAGCGCATCCTGGCCCAGGTGAAGGACGGCGCCTATGTGATCGCCCTGGCTATCGAGGGGGATATGCTGGACTCCGTGGAGCTGTCCGGAAAGATCGCCCGCCTTGGCGTGGAGGGCAAAAGCCAGATCGTGTTTGTGATCGGCGGCTCATTAGGGCTGTCCCCGGCGGTCATGGCCCGGGCCGACTACGCCCTGAGCTTTTCCCGCATGACGTTCCCGCATCAGCTGATGCGGGTAATTTTGCTGGAACAAATTTACAGGGGATTTCGGATCGCGGCGGGGGAGCCATATCATAAGTGACGGCTGGCGGAAAGCCGCTCAGGAAAGCGAGGAAGAGTATGGAGTACAGGGAAATCGGAAAAACGGGGAAACGCAGCAGTATCATCGGTCTGGGCTGCGAGAATCTGGACGGAAAGCCCCTTGAGCAGGTGCAGGACACGGTCAACGCCGCTTTGGAAAACGGTATCAATCTGTTCGACGTGTTTATGCCCGGAAACGAGATACGAGAAAATATTGCCCGGGCGTTGGGAAGCCGCCGTGATCAGGTGATGATACAGGGGCATATCGGCTCAACCGATATCCGGCAGCAGTACGACATCAGCCGTGACCTGCCAGTGGTAAAGCAGTATTTTGAGAATCTGCTGCGCATTTTCGGCTACATAGATTTTGGAATGATGTTTTTTATCGACTCGGAGGAGGACTACAAAGGCGTTTTTGAGACGGGGTTCGCAGATTATGTGCAGAAGCTGAAACGCCAGGGGGATATCCGCCATATCGGATTCAGTTCCCACAATCCCGTCATGGCCACCCGGGTGGTGGGTACGGGTCTGCCGGAAATGATGATGTTCAGCATCAACCTGGCCTTTGACCTCTATCCCGCGGAGACCAACGCGCTGAATGAGCTGCATCAGGGGCTGGACAAGGCGGCTTTTTGCGGTTTTGATCCCACCCGTGCCGCTTTGTATACCCTGTGCGAGCAGAAGAATATCGGGATCACGGTCATGAAAACCCTGGGAGCGGGCAAGCTGATTTCCGCGGAGCACACGCCCTTCGACCGGCCGCTGACCGTGGGCCAGTGCGTGCATTACGCGCTGACGCGCCCTGCGGTGGCCAGCGTGATGTTGGGCTGCCAGACACGCGGCGAGGTGTTGGACGCGGTGCGGTATTTGGAGCTGAGCGATGAGGAAAAGGATTACACGGCCGTGATGAATACGCTGCGCAATGATTTTCAGGGGAACTGCGTTTATTGCAGTCATTGCCAGCCTTGCCCTGTGGGGATCGATATTGCAGCGGTCAATCGATACCTGGATATCGCCCGCCTTTACGAGGAAAATGTGCCGCCCTCCATCCGCTCTCACTATGCAGGGCTCAAACACAGCGGAAAGGATTGTATTGGCTGCGGAAACTGTGAGATGCGCTGTCCCTTCGGCGTTCCCATCATCGGCAATATGGCTGCGGCCGCCAAAATTTTCGGATAAACGGGAGAGATCACGAAAAAAGTCCCAGGCGGGTGCTGCTGTCCGCCTGGGACTTTTGAGTCAATATGGGGCTGGCGTGGCTGCCTGCGGCTGGTTCCTAGATGCGCCGCACGACATAGTCGAGAACCTGCACCCAGACTCCCTTGTTCTGTTTCCACACGGCAGGGTACTCTGAGAAGGGCACGGGACATGGGGTTCTCCCGACTTCCAGGGTTACGCCCGGAACCGCGTTGCTTCTGGACTGCATCCAGTCCTTGAAGCCGCCTTTGCCGTCGCTGGAATCCATGCGGTAGCCGGTCATGACCGATACGGCCTCAGCCAGCGTGTTGGAAGCCATCTCGGCTCCGTTGCTGCTGGTGGTCCAGTAGATCACCTCGCCCTGGGAGTGGTAGCTGACTGTAATAGCGAAGGGGTACTGGTCCGCCAGCTGTGAGAGGGCCTTGCTCTCAGGCTCTGAAAATGGGGTGGGACCTTTGTAATTGGCGTAGGATGGGGCCGTCCGGTCCGCGGACAACTGCTCCCAGCCGTAGGGAAAATTGTAGTTTAAATCCACGCCCCCGGCGTTTGCCTTCCATTTTGTCAGATACACCTCAAAGGGATCGGAAGTTTTTCCAAGGCTGGTGTCCCTCGCGTAGCAGTCCTCAATCCCTTTCTTAAGCGTCTCGGAGCGGATAGCGTCGAGGCCGAACTGGCTGAGGGTCACTCCGTCCGGATTGGTCATGGGAACAAAATGAATGGCTACTTTTTGGAGCATATCCGAAACCGGCTTATAATTGTAATGTCCGGTATCATAAAAGGCCAGCGCGTATTCCAGCTCCTTCATCATGATGAGAGGGGTCATATATTCCCTTGCATGGATCGCTCCCTGGATCAGAATCTGCGCCTCGGCCTCGGGATTGCCCAGAATAATGTCATAAATGTTCCTTCCGTCCAGGGAAGTGCCGATGACATTGACGGTAATCTTATCCCCGTATGCAGCCTGGAGCGTTTTAATATCCGTCTCCATCTGCTCATAGGAGTATTTCTCCACCGGCGTGATAATGGGGTTCGCCACCTCCAGATCCAAAAAATCGTTAAACCCCACCGAGGCCTTGATCCCGGGCCCCACGGCATTGGCTTCCTTTGCCTCCATATAGGACGGCTCCGCCCCGTAGCTGACCGCGCCTCCGGCGCCCAGGCCGCCCACAGCCAGGATTCCGCTGAGTATTGCACAAACCATTCGCTTCATAATCGTTAACACTACCCTTCTGTTTTTGTCGTCGTTTTGTCCGGTTTCTATTCCATATGCTCCCAATCTAATATAAATGCCGCTTCCAGTCAAATAAAGTTTTCTTACAATTTTATGCCATTTTTATGAGCATGGCTGGAAGGGGAGGAAATTACCGGTAAATGGACCCGGGGTGGGGGAGAGGTGGGATAGAGAACGGAAAACATATCCGAAAATGGATATTATCAAGAGTATCTGGGACGCGTAAGGCGGATCGCGGACGTCCTGGATTGATGGGGGTTGTGTTTCCGGTGGATTCACAATATACTAAAGGTAGGATACGATAAATTGAAACGAGGGGGAAATTCCGATATGAGCCATAGATGCACCATTCTGTACCCGGCCGATTTTTTCGATCTGAAAAAGGTGGACGAGGATTACGAATATGAATACCGGGAGGCGGTTCAATTCCCGGAGTTTCAGATTCTGTTTTACAATTACGACGAGTTTGCGGTAGGGGGAAAGCTGAGGTTTTATCCCGGCGATTTTGAGGGCGGCCTGTGTGTTTACCGGGGGTGGATGCTGCAGCCGTCCGCTTATGAGGAATTGTACCGGACATTGGCGGGCCGGGGGCTGAGGCTGATCAATACGCCGGGCGAGTACGAGAATTGCCATGAATTTCCCAATTCTTATGATCTGCTCCAAACGTTTACGCCCGGCATGATGGCGTACCCCATGGGCGAGGCCGTGGACTGGCGGGCGGTTAAGGAGCGGTTTGGCCGTTTTATGATGAAGGACTATGTGAAATCAGTCAAGGGCAGCGATTTTCCCGTGTATTTTGACCACACCTACACGGATGAGGAGATGGACCGCTATGCGGCTGAGTTTATCCGCCTGCGGGACCGGCTGTTCGTGAAGGGAATTGTGCTGAAAGAGTTTGTGGACTTAAAGAAAACGGATCACGCGACCAATGAGTACCGGGCATTTTATCTGTACGGTAAACGGATTACCTTATCAAAGAATTCAAATCAGAAGCGGGACGTGCCGGTGCCGGAGGCATTTGCGGGACAACTGCCGCGGCTGAACAGCAATTTTTACACTGTGGACTTTGCGGAGCTGGCGGATGGAAGCTGGATCGTGGTGGAGACCGGCGACGGCCAGGTATCGGGATTGTCCCCGGGACAGTATGTGTTTAAGTTTTATGAGGAGCTGCTGCGGGGGATTGTGGAGGAAGGGACGGAGGGTTAAACGCGTTTTTTGCGGGAAAACTTATGATGAAACCGTGGTATTTTCGAGTCTAGTCAGAATACATGCCGAAACACTTAGTGAGGTCTTTCACGAGCTTAGTGTTTATGGTATGATGATGGAAATGGTGTAATTAGCAATGGCCTCGCCGGTTTCGTGAGAAGGGGGTACAAGAACGTGGGAAAAAAGAATCTGCCGATTGGATATGATAACTTCAGAGAAGTAATAGAAGGCGGCTTTTATTATGTGGATAAGACATTGTTCATTAAAACGCTTCTGGATCGGAAGGGCAAGGCGAATCTGTTCACCAGACCCCGGCGTTTTGGAATATGTCTTATTTTATGTATGATCGGGTACTTTTTTGAGGATACCGGCGATGAGGAAACGAATAAAAGGAACAGGAGTCTTTTTTCAGGCCTTAAGATTATGGGGGAGGGGGAAGCATATTTATCTGGAATGACCAGTTATCCAGTGATTAGCCTGACTCTAAAAAGTGCAAAACAGCCTGATTTCCATCTGGCGGCGTTGAGTATCAAACGCCAGATTGCAAACGAATACCGGCGTCATGAGGAGATAGCGGCGAAGCTGGGAAGTCGGAAAGAACGATTTATGAAAATTATGCTGGAGCAGGGGGATGAGGGGGATTATATTGATTCCCTCGCCTTTCTTTCACAGTGCCTGGAAGCTGTCTACAAAAAACGCTGTATCATACTGATTGACGAATATGATGTCCCTTTGGAGAATGCATGGTTCGGCGGATTTTACGGGGAGATGAGTTCATTGATCCGTTCCCTGTTTGAATCCGCCTTAAAGACAAATGAATGTCTGGAATTTGCTGTTATTACAGGCTGTTTGAGAATCAGCAGGGAATCTATTTTCACAGGGTTAAACAGCCTGGAAATCAGCTCTGTCCTGGATGTAGATTACGGAGAATATTTTGGTTTCCTCCAGATGGAGGTAGACGAAATGCTGGAATATTATGGACTGGGCGCTAAGGGCGAATTGATACGGGAGTGGTATGACGGATATTGCTTTGGAAAGAGCGAGATCTATAATCCATGGAGTGTTGCGAAATATGTAAAGGAATTATCTTCTAATGAGGACGGGCTTCCGGCTCCGTTTTGGGCCAATACAAGCTCAAACAGTATTGTCAGGACATTGGTGGAACAGGCTGATAGCACGGTAAAAGAAGAAATTGAAGATCTGATTGCCGGTAAGGGAATTGAAAAACCGATCCATGAAGATATCACATACGAAGATATTTTTCGTTCGGAGGACAATTTGTGGAATTTCCTTTTTTTTACAGGATATTTGAGACTGGACTCAAAACGTCTGGAAGGTGATACCAGATATATCACCATGAAAATCCCGAACACGGAAGTACGTTACATTTATAAGAATACAATCCGGGAGTGGTTTGGTATAAAGGTGAGACAGAAAGATTTGTCCGTGTTATATCAGGCGATCGAACAGAGCGACACAGACCGAATGTCTCGGGAATTGTCTTTGAATCTACAGGAAACAATCAGCTTTTATGATTATGCGGAAAGCTCTTATCATGGTTTTCTGGCGGGACTCCTGAAAAATATGAAAAACTACCGTATTCTCTCAAACCGGGAATCGGGAGATGGAAGGCCGGATTTGATTCTGCGGACTCCCAGCGTCAGAGGGCGGGCGATTATCATTGAAATAAAGGTTGTGGATAAGCTGCCTGATTTGGAAGCTGGGTGTGGAATCGCTCTTCACCAGATAAAGGATAAGCAATATGAGGCAGCCCTGAAAGCGGAAGGATATGAAACGATTATGAAGTATGGAATTAGCTTTTATAAAAAAGAATGTCTGGTAAAAGCCGGTATATAGGCGGGGAGGTAGCATTTTTGGATTAAATACGCTTCTGAATTATTTGTAAGGTTTCCTGCGCAGACAGATGTGATATAATAGGGAACCTAAGGAGGGCTGCGTTTTATGATGAAATATATTCAGGCTGCATAGCGGAGGCTAATGCAGTGAAATGTGAGTAATTGTACTTTGTCGTCTGCCGCTAGGCTGACGATAAGGGTTACGTTTCCTTATTATAGCCTTTGCTGATCCGGACATAATATACGTTTGGGAGGCAGTGATGCGCTATCAGAAGGCGAGTGAGATTTTGCCGGTGGAACTGGTGGAATTGATCCAGGATTACATCGATGGGGAGTATGTGTATATTCCCAGAAAACAGGAAAATAAAAAGAACTGGGGTGAGGCTTCCCGGACCAGGGAAGAGCTCCGGTTGAGAAATGTGGAAATTTTTGCAAGTTATAGTCAGGGAATGAGTACGCGGGAGTTGGCAGAACAGTATTTCCTGTCTGAGAAAAGTATTCAGAGAATTGTGCTTCAGGAAAAGAAAATGAGGCGGGGCGAAGATATGGGCGGTAAATCCGAATGAGCGGGTTTACCGCCTTTTCCTCATTTCTGGCCTGAGTTTGAGGTTTATCTCCGGGCGCCCGGATGTTAGGGTAGGTTCGGAGGTATGTGAACATGAGTACAGAATACAGAAAAAAATGGATTATTACACCGGACCGGCTGCCGATGGCGCTGCGGAAATGTCCGCGGTGCGGCGGAAAATCCGGTTTTGAGAACAGCGGCCGGTTCCGGGTGAACGCAAATGGGCGTTCCCTGGACGTATGGCTGATTTACCGGTGCAAAACCTGCCAGGCCACCTGGAATATGGCGATCTACCAGCGGGTGGATGCGGCGTCCCTGGACCGGGAAGAATATAAGCGTTTTTTGGATAATGATATCCAGTTGGCCGCCCAGTACGGCAGTGACCCGGCGCGGTTTGCGGCAAACCGGGTGGAAATGTCTGCGGTTTCGGCGGATTACCGGGTGCAGGTGATTGATACGCTGGTGCCCTGTGGGGAGGCGGGATGGAGTGAGGTACAGATCCGGCTGCCTGACTGTCTGAAGCTGCGGGTGGATGCCCTGTTCGCAGGGCAGATGGAGATTTCCCGGGCAAAGGCGAGGCGGCTCTGCGAGCGAGGATTGATCCGGGGGCAGGAGGGGAATGTGCAGGCGAAGGACAGGGTGCGGGACGGACAGATTTTTTGTTATCAGTCCCAGGCCGTAAGCGAAGCGGAACCATCCGGCGATATGGTAATTCCAGGAAACAGCCCCGGCGGGGAGCGATGCAGGTTGTATTTTAAACAGACATGATTTATACTGAAATCCAGATTTTATTGAAGGCAATGGGCCGCCGGCGCAGCTTGCGGGCCATCGGTTTGACAGGAAGAGGAAAGAATCAGTATGATACTTGCATTTGACACGCCCTACCGGCCGTTGACGTCCCGGCCCTTTCTCAGCAACAGCACATACGCGGAGTACCTCCCCGGGGAGGCGCTGCGCCCTTATGTGAGCTGTTTTTGGGCCTCCGGGGTTAGCGGTGGGGAAGTGGACGTACTGGAAGCTGCCGTCCCGGAAGCGGACGTCCCGGGTGCCGCAGGGCGGGAAACGGCCCTTTTGGCGGGGACGGTGCGGGTCATCCCGGATACGTGCATGGATATCATTATCGAGATCAATCACACCCGGCAGAGCATCAGCAGCCGGCTGTGCGGGATTCAGGACTGCACGTTTATGGTGGAACAGGGCCGGGGAGGGGACCGGGTGACCAAGATCGCCGCCCGGTTTTATTTCTGGTCGGCCAGGCTGTTTTTGGATCTGGAGCTGGGGGAGACGGCGAACCGGGTGCTGGATCTGGAATTGGTGCAGCCGGGCTGCAACCGGGAGTTTGAGCCGCTGTTTTATCACCGGTCCGTGGAGGAGAGCATTTCCTGGCTGGAAGGGTATCTGCTGGAACGGCTGGAAACGGACCGCTACAATCCCAATCTGTACAATTCCATCGACTTTCTGCTGCGGACCGGGGGAAATGCCGTGGTCAAGGATATCTGCGCGAATAGCTGCGTGAGCCAGCGCCAGATGGAGCGGCTGTTCCGGCAGAACATCGGTCTGCCCATCAAGCGGGTCGCCAGCCTGGTGCGCTATCAGAACGTATGGGGAGAGGTGGTGCGGCGGGACCGGTTTGAGATAATGGACGCGGTGCACCGGTACGGGTACGCGGACCAGGCCCATCTGCTCAACGATTTTAAGAGGTTTCACGGAATATGGCCGGAGCAGGCCAGACAGGCGGCGCTGGCCTGGCGGTAGCGGGGGATTCTGAAACTGAATTGCCGGGAATACCTCAGAGGCAGGCCCAAAGAGGCTTGAGACATGGTAAGATGTAAAAACAAGATAAAAGATGGGCATGGGTAACGATTTCACAGAGAAATGGATTCTCAAAAGGCAAAGGAGATACAATGTTTGAGTATCAATATGGCATAAGATTATCAGACGGTCAATTATCGCGATTCAGACGGAAGCTAATCCAAATTTTTGCTCAAGAATATGATATTAAATCCAATCGGTTGTGGAATTGTTTGAGAGTAAAGGCGAAGTGTTTAGACTTTGAAGAAGCAAGTAAATTAGCTGTTCCAGTCTCTGTGCTACTGTATTTGGAAAGACAGAACGAAGTATACCGCACAAGATTTAAAGATGTGTGTAAATATGTAGAAGAATTAGAACCGTGGGAATACATAGACGCATATGTATTTGACGACACGTTTTCCTGGCTCTTTGTAATTACACATGAAGAGTTAAAATGTCTTGTTGTGGGATTACAAGAATAAAAAAACGATTTGCCCGGCATGACAGGGCACTGTCTAAATGGGATGTCGTTTTTTTTCAATACAGAATATGGCGGCTGTGCTATTATTTCTTCAAATACACTTGGAGGTGCAGAATGAAGAAATTGAACGCGGCTGCGTACAATGAAGTGAGAACATGGATCTACCGCAATGCCAGGCCGTTGGAGCTGGCGCTGTGGCAGTTTGACTTTGAGAACGGAAGTCCGGAGCGGGTGGCGGACATGCTGAGGTTTTACCAGAATGAGGACGGAGGTTTCGGCAACGGGGTGGAGCCCGACAGCTGGAATCCTGAGTCCAGTCCCTACGCCACCATGATTGCGGCCGGTATGCTCCGGGGAATCGGGATGGCAGAGCAGGGACAGCCGATTCTGGAGGGGATTTTTCGATATCTGGAAAGCGGCGTCCATACCTCGGAGCGGGGATGGCATTTCGGCATCCCGTCCAACGACCGGTATCCCAGGGCGCCCTGGTGGTGTTACAGCGAGGAGCTCAACGCGGTCCAGGACATGGGAATCACGGCCGCGCTCTGCGCTCTGATTCTGCGGTACGGAAGCGGCCATGGGGCACTGTATGAGCGGGCCTGCGGTTACGTGGATCAGATTCTGGAGCAGGTGGCTGCCAGGGAAAACTTCGGGGAAATGGGGGCGGGCGCGCTCGGAATCCTGGTTCAGGACATCGAGGCGGCCGGGCTGACCGGGCGTTTTGACTGCGGACGGGTGAAGGCGATATTGCCGGAACTGGTCAACCGGACCATTGAGCGGAACGTGGCGAAATGGGCGGAATATACGCCCAGGCCGTCGGAATTTATCGCGTTCCCTGAAAGCGTATATTATCCGGGAAATGAGGCGATTGTGGAGACGGAACTGGACTACCTGATCGACACCAGAAACCCCGGCGGCGTGTGGAACATTACCTGGACCTGGTTTGATCTGGGAGAGATTTATCCGAAGGAATTTGCCGTCAGCGAGAACTGGTGGATGTCGTCCAAGGCCATTGAGAAGATGCGGTTTCTCAGGGCGTTTGGGAGAGTTGAAAGGGGATTTTAATAAATCTGATATAGAAGGGAGGTCCTGTTGCGCGGCTGCGCGGCAGGGCCTCCCTTTTGGAGCTTAAGAAACATGTCATGAAAATGCCGGGCTGCCCCGTAACTTGGAGATTACACCATTTGTTCGTCAAAGTATGGTTTCAAAACGGAACAGAGCAGTTTGATATCATTTTTACAGGGCGTATCCGGCAGATATACCAAGGCCAGATCATAGGATTGGGAGCAGCCCTCAATGCGGAAAAATCGGTCGGCCAGGTAGTCGGAGTCAGGACATTGGCTGATCGTGCTTGCCAGTCCCTTCTCAACCATTAGAAGAAGACTTTTTTTGTATTGGTAATTCTGCTGTATGTGGGGCACAAAACCGCTTTCCTTTAAAATACTGTCGATAGCCGACCGGATACGGCTGCCGGCGGGCGGGAGAACTAAAGTCTCGTCCCTTAATGCCTCCAGCGGAAGAAACGGATAAGGCTCCCCGGGTTTTGTGACAGCTCTGTCTTCCTGGGGGCTGCCCTTGCGCAGCCAGATCCCCAGAAAATCGCGATGTATAATTTTGTAGTCCAAATTTTTGATTTTCAGGGGCAGGCGGATGATTGCCAAATCGATGTCGCCGTTTATCAGATTCCGTTCCTGATCATCTGCCGGACCTTCCTGAAAGTCCAGATCAATATTTTGCAGTACAGTTTCCCCGTGGCTCATGAGCGCTGCCATAATCTGATATCCATGTCTTGGTGGAACTCCGATTTTGAGCAGATGCCGCCCGGACCGCGGAGTGATATCCAGTTCATTGACAAAACCGTCATAGATGGGAACGATTTTGTGCGCAATATCCGCGAAGGCCAATCCCGTCCGGGTAAGCTCGGCAGTTTTTCCGGAACGCCGGATCAACAGAGGCGTGCCCAGTTCCTGCTCCAGCTTTTTGAGGCATTGGCTGACAGCCGGCTGAGAAATATACAGTTTTCTTGAAGCGGCCGAGATACTTCCGCACTGGACGATTTCCAGAAACAGTTGCATATCCTGAATTTTCATATGTCTTCTACCTTTTTGTTCATTGTAATTCAATGGTTGCTTTTATATTAACACAGGCATATTTGAATGTAAATGCAGAAAACCCATAAGCAAAATATGTGGGTAATATGGATTATTGGTATAAGACGGGAAGGGAGATGGAACGTATACTTATGGTATCAGTATACTGTACAATTAAAAAAACGAGTAGGGGGAACTATAATGTCACAGAGTTTAATCGTTGCAATCATTCTGATCGTGATGATTGTTTCATTTTTTGCAGGTTATATACCTATGGCAGCCACGGCACTGGCAGTCCCGATGTTTCTGCAAATTACGGGAGTTTTGAGCTTTAAGGATGCATGGGCGGGCTTTTCAAGCAGCACGGTCATTTCTCTGGTGGTTCTGTTTATCCTGGGAGGAATCTTAAATCAGACTACTTTTTTGGAAGATTTGAAGCAGTTTGTCGTGACAAAGCTGGGAGCTGGGGCAAAGGGAAAACGGCGGGTGCTGTTGGCGGCAATGCTGATGAGCGTGGTGTTCTCAACATTCGCCTCTCCGGTCAGCGCAATGGCTATCATGCTGCCCATTGTGGTCGCCATTGCAAAGGACACGGGGCTGCCGGTGAAAAATACCATTAAGGCCTGCACAGATGTGGCCTGTTCCAGCAACAATGTGCTGCCGGTAGGCCCCGCTTTGACCGCTTACATAACCTTCAACGGCTATCTGGAAGCGGCCGGGGCCACGGAGCGTTTCAGGTTCGCAGATCCATTTCTGGCAAAGGTGCCGATTTTCCTGGTATTCTTTTTGTACATTTATTTTATCGGCTTTAAACACTATGCAAAGAACGGTGATGTCAAAGTGCCGGAGGCAGGAGAGAGCGCGGCAAAAAAAGCGGACAGGAAGAAAGCCGAGCTGACGCCCTTCCAAAACAAGCTGGGAAAGATTCTGTTTTTCGGAAGCGCGGCTGCAATGATTATAACCAGTACATTTACCAGTATTGACCTTTACATTGTAGGGGGAATCGCGATCCTGATCGCGCTTGCAGCAGGAGTGATCAACCAGAAGGAAGCCATCCGCTCCATTCGCTGGGAGACTATCTTTATCTATGGGGGGACAGTATCCCTGAGCACTGCTATGAATGATTCAGGACTCAATGAGATCATTGCTACTGGAATTTCGAGCATATTGGGAGGCGTTACCAATGTCTATATTGTGGCGGGCGTGTTTTTTCTGACATCCTTTATTATGACTCAGTTTACCAGTAACCGTACTGTGGGAGCGGTGTTTCGTCCGCTGTCCATTGCCGCTGCGGTGGGACTGGGAATGGACCCGCGGTTTACACTGCTGGCAATCCACTACGGGTCATCCCTCTCCAACCTTACACCTATGGCCACATCCGCACAGCTGTTGGCGTTTAATGAGGGAGGATTTAAGATGAAAGAATTCGTGTTAGGGTCAATCGGGCCGGCGCTGATCTATTTCATTACATTTATGGTGTGGTTCCCCATTTGTTTCAGCGTACTATGATACGGGGAGGAAAATAGAATATGGAACGAAAACAAAAAGCGGTTTTCCCGACGCCGTACAAAGAGCGGGAGGAATCAGAATGCCTTTGGTTCCGCTATATTTACTGTCAGTGCTATGAACTTAAGCTGCCGGACGGCACCACGATTGTAACGGACCCGTTTATCAGCGGAGCGGTGGATGACTTTACGGTGGACGAGTTGACAGGGGCAGATTACATTATTCTGAATCACACACATTTTGACCATGATATGGATGTGCGCAGGATCTGGGACCGTTTTCACGGGAGAGTGATTTGCCAGAAAGAGGTGGCCATGGAGGTGGCGCGTTTCTTCGATATCCCCTACAGCAGCATTTACGCTGTTGGGGAGGAATGCACCTACTATCTGCCGGAATTTACCTTGCAAACCTTCCATGGGCTTCACGATAACCGGAAAGCCAGGGAAGGGACGGACAAGCGGCCGTCCCAGCAGGACGACATAACGCTGCGGCGGTTCCAGATCGAAGGTCATCATCTTCTGGATCAGATGGGAGCAGTGTTCATGATGAACTGGGTGATGACCACCCGGCAGAATTTTAAGATTGCATTTAATGCAGGACAGGATTTTGAGGAGCATGCCCGGCACCTGGATTTGGTGAAGCCCAATATTATGATCCGTCACCGGATACGCTCATACAGCCCCCAGGAATACGCGGACCAGTGCGAGCGAACGGGAGTTCAGTATATCCTGCCATGGCATCACAGCAACGCGTTGGTGACGGGAGAGGATCTCAACGAATATATGGAGCAGGTCAATCAGATCTTGGAGGAGCGTCACAGTCCGGCCAGGGCATTTAATCCGGAGCCTTACCGTTGGTACAAGCTGTATCTGGGAATTGAATAATCTGAAAAGGGCTGTGGATATTCCCATAGCCTTTTTAAATCAGGAGGTCGTTTTTATGCCGCTTTTGGAAATTAAGGCAGTATAATACTTTATTATGATGAGAGGGGAGCGGCAACCGTCATATCATTTCGGCTCGTTCCAGGCTTGAACATGCTGCTTCTTATACTGGTATATTAGCCGGAATGGGATATCATGTGATTGAAATCCAACTGAGGGGATATGGGAAGTCCGTACATATCTCAAAGGATTACAGTTCCAGATGGTACGACATATGGGCGTAGTGTGCGGGCCACACACAAAGTACGGAAAGGATATTAGGGACGAGCGGAAACGCACCCTGGAATGCGCCCAGGATGAGGAAGTCTGGAAGGCGGGTGGCGGAGGATATTGATGCGTTTTCGACGGGAAGGGGCTGCGTGTAAGAATCTATAATACGAATATGGACAAAGGAGCGGTGTGTGTCAAAGGACATACACGGCTTCTTTATTATGTGCGCCCAGCGGCGCACGTTTCTAAGTATGACAGGCATGCCGTCAGTCTGTGGTGAAAATCCACAAGGGGCGTAGTTGTCGACGAACCCCAAAGCGACTCCCAAGGTTCACACTTTGAAGTGTGGGCGAGAAGAAGGGATAGCGAAATCGTAGCCTGACGAACAGAAACCTGATATAAGTGTCATCTATTGAAACCGCCGTGTACCGAACGGTACGCACGGTGGTGTGAGAGGACGGGAGTTAATCACTCCCTCCTACTCGATCTTATGGCGTCAGAACAAAAAATCAAGTATCGCGTCCCGGCAAATTGATTCGCCGCCGTTTCTATGATACAATAGGGAAGCTGTTATGGATGTTTTCCGGTTCGTCCGGTGAAAAGAGGGAAGAATTTGGATATCGGTTTACACAATATACACAGAATCGCCGTCATTTCCGACACCCACGGCCTGATCCGGCCTCAGGTGCGGGAGAAGCTGGCGGGCTGCGAGGTGATCCTGCACGGCGGGGATATCAACCGCCAGGCCATTCTGGACGAGCTGGCAAAGATTGCCCCGGTCCATGTGGTGCGGGGAAATAATGACAAGGAGTGGGCGGAGCATCTGCCGGAAACGCTGAGTCTGGAGCTCTTTGGGCTTCGGATATTGATGGTCCACAACAAGAAATATCTGCCAAAGGACCTGGGCGACCGGAACCTTGTGATCTACGGCCACTCCCACAAGTACGAGGAGAAGCAGGCGGACGGGAGAACCTGGCTGAATCCGGGGAGCTGCGGCCCAAGGCGCTTTAACCAGCCCATCACCATGGCGGTGGTGACGGTGGAGGAGGGGACCGGGACGTTTTCGGTGGAAAAAGTGGAAATTCCCCATGAGAAGCAATGAACTGTGAGCTGACAGGCGGCGCGGGGAATCCATTTCCGCCGCCCGGTCAAAGCTGGAATCATAATAGAATCAGAACGGAGAACTGCATGATACACGATTACTTACCCATCAGCCGGGCGGATATGAATATCCGGGGCTGGAAACAATGCGATTTTGTCTATGTGACGGGCGACGCCTATGTGGACCACCCGTCTTTCGGCCACGCCATCATCAGCCGGATTCTGGAAGCCCACGGCTACAAGGTGGGCATCATCGCCCAGCCGGACTGGCGGGACAAGGAGAGCATCACGCTGTTGGGAGAGCCGCGGCTTGGCTTTCTGGTGTCGGCCGGCAATATGGATTCCATGGTGAACCATTATTCCGTGTCCAAGAAACGCCGCTCCCAGGACGCCTACACGCCGGGGGGAGAGATGGGAAAACGCCCGGACTACGCCACGGTGGTGTACTGTAACCTGATCCGTTCAGTGTACAAAAAATCGCCCATCATCATCGGCGGCATCGAGGCCAGCCTGCGCCGCCTGGCTCACTACGACTACTGGTCCAACAAGCTGAAGCGGTCTATTCTTCTGGACTCTCAGGCGGATTTAATCTCCTACGGCATGGGCGAGCGGTCCATCGTGGAGATCGCGGAAGCGTTGGAAAGCGGCCTGGACGTGAAGGACATCACCTTTATTGAAGGGACGGTATACAAGACAAAGGATTTAGAAAGCGTTTACGACTACAAATTGCTGCCGTCCTACGCCCAGCTGACAGAGGACAAGAAAGAGTACGCCAAAAGCTTTTACGTGCAGCACTGCAACACCGACCCGTTTACAGGGAAACGGCTGGTGGAGCCCTACGACAACGGCGTGTATGTAGTGCAGAATCCGCCTGCCAAGCCTCTTAGCCAGATGGAAATGGACGAGGTCTACAGCCTTCCCTACATGCGCAATTACCACCCCAGTTACGAGGAGCTGGGCGGAATCCCGGCCATCCGGGAGGTGAAATTCAGCCTGATCAGCAACCGGGGCTGTTTTGGGGCGTGCAGCTTCTGCGCCCTGACCTTCCACCAGGGCCGAATCATCCAGGCCAGGAGCCACGAGTCCCTGGTGGAGGAGGCGAAGCTTCTGACCGAGGAGCCGGATTTCAAGGGATATATCCACGACGTGGGCGGCCCAACGGCCAATTTCCGGTTCCCGGCCTGTGAGAAGCAGATGACCAAGGGGGCCTGTCCCAACCGCCAGTGCCTGTTCCCAAAGCCCTGCGCCAATCTGAACGCGGACCACACGGATTACATCGAGCTGCTGCGCAAGCTGCGCTCTCTGCCCAAGGTGAAGAAGGTGTTTATCCGCTCCGGTATCCGTTTCGACTACCTTTTGGCGGATAAGAACCGCAAATTCCTGCGGGAGCTCTGCGAGCACCATGTCAGCGGCCAGCTGAAGGTGGCGCCCGAGCACGTGGCGGATGCGGTGCTGAACCGCATGGGCAAGCCTGCCAACAGCGTGTACCGGCAGTTTGTGAAGGAGTATAAGGAAATGAACGGGCGGCTGGGCTTAAAGCAGTACCTGGTGCCCTATCTGATGAGCTCCCACCCGGGTTCCACGCTGACCGAGGCGGTGGAGCTGGCGGAGTATCTGCGGGATCTGGGCTATATGCCGGAACAGGTGCAGGATTTCTATCCCACGCCCTCCACCATATCCACCTGCATGTACTATACCGGATACGACCCCAGAACCATGGAGTCGGTCTACGTGCCGGTCAATCCCCACGAGAAGGCCATGCAGCGCGCCCTGATCCAGTACCGGAACCCCAACAATTACGATCTGGTGGTGGAGGCATTGAAAAAGGCCGGCCGCACGGACTTGATCGGCTATGATAAGAAATGTCTGATAAGGCCCAGAAGCGGAGATGGCGGACGGGGGTATTATCCGAAAAAGGAGCAGGGGGCGGGCGGAGTCTCCGGCGTTCCCGGCCGTCGTGGAGCCTCCGGTGGGAAAGACAGCCAAAGCCGGACCGGAAAGGGCAAAAAAACCATCCGCAATGTGCATAAGAAGGTAAAAAAAGGTTAGGTTCGTGTTAGACGATAACGGAAACCGAATTCGCAGGGGGAGTGTAACAATTATGGAGACAGTAAAGCAGATCCGTATTCCGGTAATTGCCGATTCAGTTCTAAGCCCTGATTTTTTCTACGGTGACAATACGGGAATCTATTTTGTGACCGACGATGATCAATATGGGCGGATTACGTTTGAAAATTTGGATTCCGTTAAGATTTGCCGTGGAGAGGTAATGCCCTATAAAGTTGACTATTCTTTGGGGGACAGAGGAACCTGGGTCTATCAGGTGGAGAATTCGAAATGGCAGCAGGAACGTTTTGATTATGAGAATCGTTACTATGGGAAATCCTATGAATTCGGCGGAGATGTGAATGAAATGCTGACTGATTTTAAGCATTATTTGTTTTCATTTCATGATCAGTTTATAGAAGTAATCGCCCGTGGATTTTGGTTTGAAAAATCAGAATCCTCCTTGTTTGGCAAAAAACTTATGGATGGGCATCCCTTCCTGCCGTTGCCGGAGGATCCTGCTGAAAGAATCACGGCGCATTCGCTTACGTCTCAAATCAGAAAAAATCCAAAACCTAAAGAGCAGCTTGTTGCCGATGCCCAATTTTGTTCTCAAAAAATATATGAATTTGCGTTGGAACTGGATGGAACGGCCACCGTCGATCACACGTTATTACTGTCATACAGAACTGGAAAGCTGGTGAGCACGCTCAGAGGTTATTTTGGCCGCAGGGGAGTTGAATTTGACGGATTCGCAAGTTTGGAACAAGTGATCCCATTGGTTGAGAACTATATGGGAGAAGTTTATGAGAGAAGACGATTCCTGTAAATGTAAAATTTTTCGGATGCTCAGGCGATAACCCCACTATCGCCAAAAGCATCCGTTTTTTAGAACAAATGTTTGGAAAAACCTGAAAAATCTCCTTGTTTTACCGCCTCTTCTAAGGTATAATGTCCAATATGGACGGAAATTTAGTTGCATGAGGAGAATGAAAAAGATGGAGATGACGGCAACTCAGATCGCCAGGGAATTGGACATTTCCAGATCCTATCTGTATTATCTGAAGAACAATCACGCCTTCACCGTGGAGGTGGATGAGAACGGCCGGCCGGTGTGGAACCGGGAGGTTTTGGAGGCGATCCGGCGGGTGCTTGCGGAGCGCAAGGTCCCGGCCAAAGAGAAGAAGGAGGAGTCCTACCGGACTATCCGCATCAACAACCGGCGCTATCTGGGGAACAAGTACAAGCTGCTGGATTTTATCCGCAGGGTGGTACAGGAGCACTGTCCCGGGATCAGCACGGTGGCCGACATTTTCGCGGGCACTGGGGCCGTGGCCTCCGCCTTCACCGACAAGAAGCTGATCACCAACGATATCATGTACAGCAACTATATCTGTCACAAGGCCTGGTTTGACAGCCAGCCCTACTCGGAGGAGAAGCTGGTGGACCTGATTCTGGACTACAACAGCCTCCGGGTGGACGAGGAGAACTACATGACGGAGAACTTCGCGGACACCTATTTTTCCAGGGAGGACTGCGCCAGGATCGGCTACATACGGGAAAATATCGAGAACCTGTACAAAAAAGGGGAGATCAATGAGCGGGAGCGGGCCCTGCTCATTACCTCCCTTCTCTATGCCATGGACAAGATCGCCAAGACCTGCGGCCACTACGACGCCTACCGCAAGGGGGCTGTGTTCGACCGGCATCTGGAGCTGGCGCTGCCCGTGCCCGAGGGGACGTTAAACGCCAACAACATCTGTTACAACGAGGACACCAACGAGCTGATGAAAAAGATCGAGGCGGACCTGGTCTACATCGACCCGCCCTACAACTCCCGCCAATACTGCGACGCTTACCATTTGCTGGAAAATGTTGCCCGCTGGGAGAAGCCAGACGTCCACGGCGTGGCCCGGAAGATGGACCGCAGCGCGCTTAAGAGCGACTACTGCACCACCAGGGCGGCGGACGCTTTTGAGGACCTGATCCGCAATACTAAGGCCAGGTTCATTTTGCTGTCATACAACAACATGGCGGAGAAGGGGGACGAGCGGTCCAACGCCAAGATGAGCGACGAGGACATTTTGCGGATTCTGGGGCAGAAGGGGCGGGTCAGCGTGTACTCGGAGAGTTACAAGGCATTTACCACGGGCAAGTCGGATATCAAGGAGAACGAGGAGCGGCTGTTTCTGTGCGTGTGCGAGGAGGAGCGGGAGGTGATTCCGTCGCCCCTGAACTACACAGGAGGGAAGTTCAAGCTGCTGCCCCAGATTCTGCCGTTGTTTCCGAGGGACGCGGGGCAGGTGGTGGACCTGTTCTGCGGCGGCTGCAACGTGGGATTAAACGTGGGGGCCAGCCGGGTGCTGTTCAACGACACCAACGAGCATCTGATCCGCCTGTTCGAGGTATTCGGGCGGATGGATAAGGAGACGGTGTTCGGGGAGATCAGCCGGATCATCGACCGCTTCGGACTGTCCCGGTCCTGGGAGAAGGGCTACGCCCACTACCGCTGCGGCAGCTCCTCGGACGGGCTGGGGGATTATAACCGGCAGCCTTTTTTGGAGCTGCGGAAGGCGTTTAATGAGCGGAAGGAGCGGGACGATCTGTATTATCTCATGCTCTACGTGCTGATCGTGTATTCCTTTAACAACCAGATACGGTTCAACCGAAAGGGCGAGTTCAACCTGCCGGTGGGCAAGCGGGACTTTAACCCGCGGATGCAGAAGAAGCTGTCCGCATTTATGGACCGGCTGAAAAGCGGGGACTACCGGTTTACCAGCCGGGATTTCCGGGAGATAAGGCCGGAGGAATTTCCGGCGGATACATTTTTCTATGTGGACCCGCCTTACCTGATCACCTGCGCCACTTACAATGAGCAGAACGGCTGGACGGAGCAGGACGAGCGGGATCTTCTGGCCTATCTGGACCGGGTGGACGGCTGCGGCATGCGGTTCGCCCTGTCCAACGTGGTGGAGAGCAGGGGGCGCAGGAACGATATTCTGGCGGACTGGGTGGAGCAGCACCCGGGGCATTACCGGATGATTCCGCTGGATTTCAGCTATTCCAACTCCAACTACCACATCAAGGACAAGGGAAGCGCCACCAGGGAGGTTCTGGTGGTCAATTATGGTTAATGGCCGCAAACGGGCCTTAGCCGGTTACGGAGGCTGATATGGCAAAAATACCCTTTAAAGGCTACTGCTTCGCCGTTGGCACCACAAGCTACCGGACGGACAAGTTCAACCTGAATATTGAGCGGCAGCTGGAGATGATGAGCCGGTTTCGGGAACTGCCGGAGAACCGGGGGATTTCCTGGACCAGCAACAGCGATTTTCAGGCCGCCTACTACAATTACCTGAAGGCCGACGGCTTCGTGAAGGGCGATGCGCCCAGGCCGGACAAGGACGCCAGGCAGAAGACCTCCGGCCTCAAGGACATCGGCCTGATGGACGAGGAGCGCAACGTCACGGCGGCCGGAAGGGCGCTGCTGGCCATTTCCAAAAAGGGGGATTTCACGCCGGACAACCTGCTGGAGATTCCCAAGGACAGTTACATTTTCCTGAAGCAGCTGTTAAAGACCGCAAATGATGTGGACGGGAGCATCGTCCGCCCCTTTGTGGTGTTTCTCTCCCTGGCGTCCCGCCTGTCCTACCTGACTTACGAGGAGTTCACCTATCTGCTGCCCCTGTGCGTGGACCGGGAGACCACGGAGCGGGTGGCTGCGGAGATACGGCGCTGCCGGGAGGGGAATCAGGGCGTGGACGACATTATTCTGTCCGTGCTGATGAAGAAGGAGAATTACCGGGCGGCCCTGGAGCTGCTGCTGGCGGAGCCGGTGACCGAGGACCTGATCTGCACGGTGGGGATCAACCGCAAGAGTAAGGTCTACGACAAGCCCTACTACGCCATTTACCGGGAGCTGGAGCGGATCGTGTTCGACCGGGACGGGAGCGCGCCTGTGCGCCTTCTGGCCGCCACCTCAAAATTGACCAATTCCAAGGTGGGCGGGGCATGGCGCAAGCTATTGTTTAAGGTCAGCACCGAGGCTTCGGCGAAGAATAAGCGGTTGGATGTGATGAACGACATTCCCCTTCTGCGGGCGGCGGACGAGGCAGCGTTTAAGCGGGAATTTTTCCGGGCCATGCACTTGATCAAGGCTAAGGCTACGCTGTCGGACTATTTTGACCTGAACCGGCGGTATTTTAAGGTCACGGACGTGGTGATCTTCGAGGACGGAAAGGTGTGCCTGGACGTGCTGCCCAAATGCTTTTTCGCCGAGGCGGGGGAGGAGCTGACGGATCTGGCCTTCCGGCGGTGCGCGCAGCTGGAGGAGGACGTGCCCCTGGAGGCCATCGCGCCCTGCCTGGCGGTGGAGCCTGCCCGCCTTTACGCCCGCCTGAGCCGGGAGGTGGGCGTGGCGGTGACGGACAGCGCCGCGGCCAAGCAGGTGTTAAAGGCCAGGCGCTACGCCCGGTTCGACCGCATGGTGGAGGCACGGTTCACAAAAGAGGTGCTTTCCCGGCTGTTCGAGATGTTCCGGCTGCGCCAGGACGGGGAGATTCACCGGCTGGTCACGGACAACGCGGATATCCCAACCATTTACGAGTATATCACGGCCATCGCCTGGTACCGGATCAGCGGCTGTAAGGGGGACGTGCTGGAGTATATGAACCTGTCCCTGGAGGCGGACCTGCTGCCAAGGACCCACGCGGGGGGCGGCGAGGCGGATATCGTGTGGAAATACGGGGCCACGGATCATTATCCGGCCCACACTCTGTTGATCGAGGCCACGTTGTCCGACGGCAGCGGACAGCGACGCATGGAGATGGAGCCGGTTTCCCGCCATCTGGGGGATTACCGGCTGGCCCACAGGGACGAGGAGGCTTACTGCGTGTTCACCTCCACCAATGTGAACTACAATGTGATCTCCGATTTCCGGCTGCGGCGGGATATGGTGTACTACAGCCCGGACGGGAATCATAAGGTGAAGGGACTGAAGATTCTTCCGCTCTACACGGAGCAGATCGCGAATCTGCTGGAGGCGGAGGTGGAATATGACCAGGTCTACCAGCTGCTGGAGCAGGCCCACCGGGCGGAGGAAGAGCCCAGGGAGTGGTTTGAACGGCGGATCGCCGGGGCTTGCAGGCGCGGGGGAGGTTGCAGATAAATGCTGTTGGCGTGCAATTATTATGAGGAGACGGAGCGGCTGGCCAGAGAGGGCAGGATCGCGGTGGACTGTTTCAAATACCCGTCTCTGGGCTTTCAGATGAAGGCGTTTGACGATCCTGCGCTTGTGGAATACGGCGAAATGGCCGCGCGGGTGCGAGAGCTGGGGCCTTTGCTGCTCCACGGGCTGGGACAGCGGGACAACGACATCGGCCGGGCGGATTTTAAGGAGCGGTTTAACACAGCGTTTACCGGGCGGATTCTGGAGCTGTCGGGCATCCGCGGGGTGTCCCTGCACCTGTGCGGCGGGGATACGGCGCTGCCGGTTGGGGAGCGGAAACGCATCATAGTGGATCATATCCGGTATCTTCGGGAAGCTTTGGGGGAGCTGGAGTTTTTGTCACTGGAAAATGTGGACGGTAATCCGTATTCGGATATGACCTACAGCGATTGCTGCGTGGACCCGGATTTTATACGGGAGGTGGTGGAGGAGGCGGATACGGAGTATCTGCTGGATATCAGCCACGCTTACGGGGCGGCATTGGCCAGGGGGATGGACGTGCGGGAATATATCGGCCGCCTGCCGTTAGACCGGCTGTATGAGATTCATATCAACGGCTGGATGCATACGGAGCGGGGGATGATGGCCCACACAAAGATTCACGAGGAGGGGTATGAGCTGCTGGCGGAGGTGCTGTCCAGGACGAAACCGCGGATTGTGACGCTGGAGTACGGCCGGGGGGACGACCGGCTGGGGGCGGGGATTCCGCTGATGAAGCCCGGGGTGTGCAATGAGCGGGCGATGGAGGAGATCGAGGAGCAGGTGGGGCGGTTGCGGAAGTTGATTGGGCGGTAAGTTGATCGGGCGGTATGAAAATGCATAAAATGGCATAAAACAGCATGAAACTGAGCGCAGTGGCACGAAATGGACATAAAACAGACATAAAACGGCATGTTTTTGAAAACGGAGGCTTGACAGGCCTCCGTTTTTCGGCTAGTATCCTCTTTGGGTCAAAAATGAAATAAGGGGAAATGAGTCGGAATGCAGAATATATCCATATTTTTTATCATAGAAATGATCGGAACGGTGGCGTTCGCCTCCTCGGGGGCTATGGTGGCGATTAAGAAGGAGCTGGACTTGCTGGGCGTGGTGGTGCTGGGCGTGACCACGGCGGTGGGCGGCGGTATGCTGCGGGACATTATCCTGGGAAATGTACCCCCGGCGCTGTTTATGAATCCGGTCTATGTGATCGCGGGCTTTCTGACCGTGCTCGTCCTGTTTACCGTGGTGCGGCTGAACCAGATGATCCTGGAGAGCCGGTCCATCGAGATGTATGAGCGGGTCATGAACATTTTCGATGCCGTGGGCCTGGGCGCATTTACGGTGACGGGGATCAACACGGCGGTGATGGCGGGATACGGGGATTACCGGTTCCTGGCGGTATTTCTGGGCGTGCTCACCGGCGTGGGCGGGGGAGTATTGCGGGACATTATGGCGGGGCAGACGCCTTATATTCTGCGGAAGCATTTTTATGCCTGCGCTTCGATTATCGGGGCTATTGTGTACACTTACCTGCTGGAGTTCGCCGGGGGCGACCTCGCGGTGGTGGTCAGCGCCTGCCTGGTGGTGGTGATCCGGCTGCTGGCCACGCGGTATTGCTGGAATCTGCCGAAGGCGACGAAGAAGAAAAAAGAAGTGGTGTGAGGGGGGATTTCCGGGTGGAACGCTTCGGCGCGCAGCGGGGGGATTTCCGGGTGGAGCGCTTCGGCGCGCGGCAGGCGTATTTCCGGGCGGAACGCTTCGGTGCGCGGCGGGCGTATTTCCGGGTGGAACACTGCGGAGCGCGGCGGGCGTATTTCCAGGCGGAACGCTGCGGCGCGCGGCAGGCGTATTTCCGGGTGGAACGCTTCGGCGCGCTGCTGGCGCCTTTCCAAGCCGTCCAGTGCGCCGTATAAAAGTGGTATGAAAATGATTGCTCCGCAATGAAATTTCTTGTGTGTTGGCCCTGTTCCGTAGTATAATAAAAGAAAAGCGGTGCGTTTTTCGAGGGAAAACGGCTGCGGACAGGGGGTATTTTATGGATAGCCGGACATTTAAGATCACATCCACGAACAACCACGTGCCACTGAAGATTACGCCGGGACATTTTGCCACCAACCACTCCCACATCAACTACTATCTTGACGTGACCACCTTAAAGGCCAGGATGAGCGAGGCCCGCCAGGCGGCGGAGGCCCTGGCCGGCATGTATATGTACGACACGGTGGTGGACACCATCGTCTGCCTGGACGGCACTCAGATCATCGGCGCGTATCTGGCCGAGGCGCTGACCAATGCGGGCGTGATGTCAAAGAACGCTCACCAGACCATTTATGTGATCGCGCCTGAGTATAACAGCAACAGCCAGATGGTGTTCCGCGAGAACACCCAGCCCATGGTCACGGGCAAGAATGTGATCCTTTTGATGGCTTCCATCACCACGGGCAAGACCATCGCCAAGGGCATCGAGTGCATCCGCTATTATGGCGGGATTCTGGCCGGTATCTCCACCATTTTCTCTGCCATTGAGGAGACGGACGGTATTCACATCAACAGCATTTTCGGCATGCGGGACCTGCCGGATTATCAGGCCCACGACTACCGCGACTGCCCGTTCTGTCAGAAGGGGATTAAGCTGGATGCGTTGGTGAACAGTTATGGGTATTCGAAACTTTAGATGAGACATTAAGGGATTTTGCGGCGGCGCCTGGAGCGCCGCTGTTTTTGGATAAAAATGCGACGGAGGCAGGAAATGGATATGGATAGAAATGAAGGATTCTGGGCGGCACTCGACCGGCTTGTGGAGGAATCGGAGATTGTGATTGACCGGCCGAAGGGAACGGCCCACCCAAAGTTCCCGGATTTCATTTATAAGGTGGATTACGGTTATCTGAAAAATACCTCGTCCATGGACGGCGGCGGAATCGACGTCTGGGTGGGGACGGATGAGGGGAAACGGGTCGGCGGGGTGATGTGTATTGTGGATTTGCTGAAACGGGATTCGGAGATCAAGATTTTGATTGGGTGTACGAAAGAGGAAGAGGAGATTGTCTTTGAGACGCATAATGGGACAGAGTTTATGAAGGGGGTGTTGGTGAGGAGGGGGTAAAGAGGAAATGGTAAATGTAAATTCATAAGCCATCAATCCGCCTCCAATTTCTCGAACAGAGCCTCCACGCTATCGAAAACGGGCTGCTCGCCGGAGGCAATTTTGTTTTTAACGTCATCGATGTCGATTTTCAGTTCACTGAGGTATTTCTTTGGATTGACGACTACCGGCATAACCTGTGCCTTTTGGCGAAATTCAGTTAACATGTGATTCCCTCCTCTGCTTTGGGTCAGAAAATAGGAATTTCTTAATTTTCTTACTTATGGTATATCCATTTTTTGCGGATCATGCAAGAGGGGGTATAATGCATGTTCACAGGGAATTTTGAAGGAGGTCACCTCTAAAAATAAACGTGTTCTTTAAACTCCCCCTACTATTGACAATCGATTTTTATGATGATAATCTGTGATTAGATATTTCGGATACGGTATACAATCGAAAGAGAGGGAACGTCCATTGGAAAATATACGCAACATGTCAATTCGCGAAAAAGCATACTATTTGCTGAGGGAAGCCGTCATAGACGGCTCATTAAAGCCGGGGGAACGTCTGGTGGAGGACAGCCTGGCCGCTCAGTACAATGTGAGCCGGACTCCCCTGCGGGAGGCAATCCACAAGCTGGAGATGGAGGGATTTCTGCAGCGTCTTCCCAGCAGAGGCCTGGTCGTGGCCGAGCTTTCGGGCAAGGAGGTGGAGGAGCTTTACCAGGTGCGCGGATATCTGGAAGGGCTGGCGGCTCACGAGTTTACCAGGAATCTGACGCCGGATAACCGTAATATGGTAAGCACTTTACGGCAGAACGTGGTTTATTACCATGATAACGGGGAGCAGGAGAAGGTTTTGGAGAGCTGTAAGCAGCTTCACCGGTTTGTCCGGGAGAACTGCGGCCACAAGATCTGCCGGGAATATATTGAAAAGATGGACCTGCACATTGCCAGGTACCGCAGGCTGGGAGTCCGCCAGGCCGGGCGTGTGGAACAGGCTTATCAGGAGCATTTGCAGATTATGGACGCTATGCTGGCAGGGGATCCCCAGGCCGCGGAGGAGACCATGAGGGGCCATGTGCTCAACTCTGCGAAGGTAGCTTTCGAAGCGATCAAGGCATATATACAGCAGGCCGAGTGAAAGGCCGGCTGTATATATGGGGAATATTGGATACGGTATCTGAAATGAGTGGGACACAGGCGGGTTCTGATAAAAATAGGTAAGCTTTTATTTGTATCCATATATTGGATACGGTATCCTATAACGATTGAAGGGTTAAATTTGTACCGCAAAGTGGGAATTAAAAAATCCACTACAAAAAATAAAAAGGAGAGTGAAGAGATGAGAAAAGGAAAGGTATTGCGGGAATTGCTTCAGCAGGAGGGGATTATTACCGCTCCGGGGGTAACGACGCCTCTGTTTGCCAAGGTGGCGGAGGAACGGGGGTTCAAGGTCCTGTTTGTCACCGGCGCCGGGCTGGCCAACATGAATTTCGGCCTGCCGGATTATGGGCTGGTCACCATGTCGGAGAACCTGGAATTGGTCAAGCGGATCAATGACAATACGGATCTGCCGCTGATTGTGGACATTGACGACGGTTATGGAAACCCCATGAATGTGTACCGTACCCTTCGGGAGTTTTCACGGCTGGATCTGGGCGCAGTGATTCTGGAGGACCAGAAAGCGCCCAAGCGCTGTGGGCATTTTGAGGATCATGAGGTGATCCCGATTTCGGATATGGTGAACAAGATTAAGGCAGCCAGGGAGGGCTCGGTGGACCCGGATCTGGTTCTGTTTGCCAGGACGGATGCCATTGCGGTAAATGGTATCGAAGATGCGCTGGAGCGCGGCAAGGCATACGCTGAGGCGGGGGCGGATGTCATTTTCATCGAAGCGCCCAGAACTGTGGAGCAGATGGAGCGGATTCCAAAAGAAATGCCGGTGCCTACGCTGATCAACCTGGTGGAGGGCGGGAAAACGCCTATGCTTAAGAACAGCGAATTGGAAAAACTGGGCTTCAAGGTGGTGCTCTATGCCAACGCGCCGCTGAAAGCCTGTATCAAGGGGATGCAGAACCTGCTGGATTATCTGTTGGAGAATGGCACCACCGACGGCTGTGACGGTGAGCTGATGATCCCGTCGCCGGAGCGCCATGAGCTTACCCACAAGCAGTTCTACATGGATTTGCAGAAACGTTACAAATAGGAGAAGATTTTGAGAGAAGGAGAGGGAAAATGAAGCAGAAACTGGATATTGTCAAGGTATTTCCGGAGATCGATCTGATTCAGGACGAGGCGTTGCGCAGGGGAACCATCGCCGTCTGGGAACAGCTGTGGGAAGAATCCAAATGGGAAAATATCATGGATCTGCCCTGTTCCACCCACAAAACGGATTACCCGCATGTGATCCACAACCGTTCAGTGGTGCGCATGGCCATCCATGTGGCGGAGACGCTTAAGGAATTCCACCATGTGGACATCAATATGGATCATCTGATTGCGGCCGCGCTCCTGCAGGATGCCAGCAAGCTGGTGGAGTATGAGCCAACGGTGGACGGCGGCTGTGTGATGTCAGAGCTGGGTAAGACCTTTGCCCACAGCTTTTACGCGGGTCATGTGGCGCTGAACCACGGGATTCCCTATGACGTGGCGCAGGTGATTCTGACGCACTCGCCGGACAGCCCGGTTTATCCGCAGACACTGATCTGTAAAATACTTTTCTATGTGGATCAGACGGACATGGCGGCCATCGGAGGGGACAGATGGCGCAAAATGAATGTAACGTACCGGTGACAACGGGAAATATGAGGGGGAAGGGAATATGAACAGTTCATTGATTATCATTGTCGCCATTGCGCTGGCGATCATTCTGGGGTATTGCACGAAAATCAACACGGGATTTTACGCGGTTTCATTTGCCTACCTGATCGGCTGCTATGTGTTGGGGTATAAGCCGGCGGAGGTCACAACCATGTGGCCGCTGAAAATCTTCTTTGTCATTCTGGCGGTGGCGTTGTTCTACAATTTTGCCATTATCAATGGCACGCTGGAAAAACTGGCGATGCACATTCTCTACCGCTGCCGGAATATGACCGCTCTGCTGCCATTTATCATCTTTCTGATCGCCGTGTTAATCGCCGGTATGGGGGCTGGTTACTTTGCAGTGATGGCGTTTCTGTGTCCGCTGGCACTGCTGCTGTGTGAAAAAACGGGAATGAGTAAGGTGGAGGGTGTAATCGCGGTGTCCTTCGGCGCTCTGGGCGGAGCGAATTTTATGACCAGCATGAGCGGATTGATCTTCCGCGGGCTGATGGAGGGCGCGGGGTACGGGGACCAGGCGTTTTCCTATGCCACCAGTATTTTTGTGATGACCATGATCGTTCCGGTGATCCTGCTTCTGGGTCTGGCGCTGATTGGGAAAAAGAACAGGAGACAGTCGCTGGGGACGGAGATCGGGAAGCCGGATGCGTTTACGCAAAAGCAGAAAATCAACCTGTGGCTGATTGTGGCGCTGATCGTGATTGTGCTATCGGCTCCGGTCCTGTACATGATGATGCCGGAAAATGAATTTGCAGCCATGTTGAACCGGAATATGGACGTGGGATTTGTGGCGTTTATCCTGTCCATTGTGGCGCTGCGCTTCCAGCTGGCCGAGGAGAAGCAGGTGATCGCGAAGGTGCCGTGGAACACGCTGATTATGATCTGCGGCGTGGGTATGCTGATCGAGATCGCGGTCAGGGCGGGAACCATAGACCTTCTGGCTGGCTGGATCAGCGGCAATATCCCGGTGTTCTTTGTGCCGGTGGTGCTGACGGCCATTGCGGGCGTGATGTCCTTTTTCAGCAGCACCCTGGGCGTGGTGGCGCCGGCCTTGTTCCCCATCGTCCCGGCGCTGGCTGGGGCTACCGGACTATCGCCTATGGTATTGTTCACCTGCATTATCATGGGATCTCAGTCCACCGGAGGCATTTCCCCATTCTCATCGGGCGGAAGCCTGGCCTTGGGCTCCTGCGCCACGGAGGAGGAGCGGAATACGCTGTTTGGCCAGCTGATGTTTAAGGCTACGCCTGCTGTGTTCTGCATTGTGGCGGTGATTGGATTTATCTTTGGAATTGTCATATAAGTATAAGAAAAAGTCCGGCTTTTCGCCAGCGTTTTGGCTGGTTCAAAAGCCGGATTTTTTCTGCTGGTTAAGAAAGTAGATGAATCGTTTTTATTTTTAGGGTTGGTATGATATACTATTAATTATAAAATCTATCTGGAAAGAAGAACGCATACCCAAAGCCACATCGCAGGATGCTATAACATAAAGGAAGCTGGGAGAAGTAAAAGCATGAAGAAAAATCCACAGGGGAAGTGGTGGCGAAGGCTGGACAACACCGGAAAAATCTTCCCGTTGATTGCAAATGAAAACCTGAGCAATGTGTTCCGCATCACCGCGACCCTGAAGGAGGAGGTGCGGCCGGAGCTGCTGCAGCGGGCCTTAGAGGACGTGCTGCCTCATTTTGAGGGCTTTCAGGTCAAGCTCAAGCGGGGCTTTTTCTGGTATTATTTCGAGTCAAATAAGCGCACGCCGCTCATCGAGCGGGAGAGCGGTTATCCCTGCCGCTATATCGACCCCAAGAGCAATCAGCTGTTTCTGTTCCGGGTGTCCTACTACAAGCGCCGGATTCATTTTGAGGTGTTCCACGCGGTCACCGACGGCATGGGGGCGGTGCTCTTCATCCGGGCGCTGGTCACCCGCTATCTGCAATTAAAACGGGGAGACGAGCGGGAGCCGGAGCCGATGCCGGAGGAAAATGCCGTCGAGCCGGAGGACAGCTATCTGAAGAATTACCGCAAGCTTCCCAAGAAGCGCTACAGCTCTGCGCGGGCGGTACAGCTCAGTGGGGAGGAGCTGGAGCTGGGCGCGGAAAATGTGATTCACGGCAAGGTAAAGGTGCCGGAGCTGAAATCGGTCTGCAAACGGTACGGCGTCAGCATCACCAAATACCTGGCAGCCTGCCTGATCTGGTCCATTTATGAGGAATATCTGGACGGCCAGCCCTGCGGCCGGCACATCGGGGTGAACCTGCCCATCAATCTGCGTGCCTTTTTCGGCTCCCGGACCATGTCCAATTTCTTCGCGGTGACGGCCATCGATTTTAAGCCCGACGAGGCCCATATGCCCTTTGAGCGGATTTTAGAGCTGGTGAGCGGGCAGATGGACGAGAAGATCGTGAAGGAGAAGCTGGAGGAGACCATCTCCTACAACGTTTCCAATGAGAAAAAGTGGTATGTGCGGATTATCCCGCTGTGTGTGAAATGGGCGGCGCTGGGGTTCATTTTCCGGAGGAACGACCGGGCGCATACCATTACCTTATCCAATATCGGTCCCATATCCGTGGACGAGGAATATCGGGACGAGGTGGAGGGATTCCACCTGATCATCGGCGTGTCCAAGCAGCAACCGGTGAAGTGCGGGATCTGTTCCTACGGCGAGGACATGGTGATCTCCTTCACCACCGTGTTCGCGGACGCCCGGCTTCAGAAACGGTTTTTCGGAAAGCTGGAGGCGGACGGCGTGAAGGCGCAGTTCGAGAGCAACGGGATCGCCATGCCGGAGGCGGATCAGAAGAACTACCCCGAAATCGGATATGATATCAGTAAATGGAAAAAACTGGTTTGGATATTTTACGCGGTGCTGGCCGCGGCGGCTGTGATTGTGGGGGTGGTCAACCTGGCCACCTACTCCGGGCTATGGTGGTCGGTGATCGCCATTTTCGGCATGGCCTACGCGGGTTTGACCATGCGCTATTCCATTCTGCGCCACGCCAACCTGGGGAAATCCCTGGTGATCGAGACGCTGGGCATGGCGGTGCTGCTGCTGGTGACGGACCACGTGCTGGGGTATCAGGGGTGGTCGGTGAATTATGGGATTCCAAGCATTATCCTGTTCGCGGATATCGCCATCGTGTTTTTGATCCTGGTGAACCGGATGAACTGGCAGAGTTATTTTATGTATCAGATAGCGATCACGCTGTTTTCATTTATTCCCATTGCCCTGTGGGCGGCGGGATTTATCACCCAGCCGGTGATGGCGATTATCACGGTCATTCTGTCCGTGCTGATTCTGACCATGACGGTGCTTTTGGGGGACCGGCGTGTGAAAAATGAGCTGATCAGGAGATTTCACCTGTGAGGTGAGACAGACAATTTCGACAAGATGGAGGTACGATGCGAGACAAGAGCGTTAGCGTGCGGGGAGCACTGATCCGCGATATGATTCAGGATGTGACGGAAACCACCTTCGGGCGGCCCATCAAGACCGGGGAGTTCCGCAAAAATCCCGTGGAGCCGGCCTGGGTGTGCCCGGCGGGATATCAGTACGAGATTATCGAAAAAGATGATTTTCTCATGGAGTATCTGCGGCCCGAGGGAGTGGTGACGGGCCGGGTGATATTGCAGATTCATGGGGGCGGCTATATCGGGCCTATGAAGAACATTTACCGGAAATTTGCGGTGCGCTATTCCAAGCTGAGCTATGGCGGGGACGTGCTGACGGTGGACTACCGGGTGGCCCCGGAGCATCCCTATCCCGCGGCACTGGAGGATGCGCTGGCCGCGTATCTCTGGCTGGTGCGGGAGAAAAAATACCGGCCGGATATGGTGGTAGTTGCAGGGGATTCCGCCGGGGGCGGGCTGGCGCTGGCGCTGGTCATGTACCTGAGGGATCACCGGCTGCCGCTTCCGGGCGGGATGATTCTCATGTCCCCCTGGGCGGACCTTACCTGCGGCGGGGAGAGCTACGACAGCAACTATGAGCTGGACCCGCTGTTCGGAAATACACGGGAGAGCATGCTCTACGACTCCCCTTATATTGGGGAGGAGGACCCGAAGAATCCTTATTTATCCCCTGTTTTTGGAAATTTCAGGGGGCTGCCGCCTATGTTGTTCCAGGTGGGAAGCCTGGAAATGCTGTTGAGCGACTCCCTGACGGCGGCGGAGAAAGCCGGGAAGGCCGGGGTCCGCAGGCGGATTTCCGTCTATGAGGGCATGTTTCATGTGTTCCAGATGAGCATGGACCTGTTCCCGGAGAGCCGGGAAGCGTGGGCAGAGGCGGGACGGTTTTTGCAGATCATTTACCATATCCGGGTGAAGCCGGACGGGGTGGTGGTGCGGAAGGTCAAGCCGCGGTCGGGCCTGCGGGGATTCTTTCAACGGTTGTGGGCCGATATGGAGGCGGAAGGAGACGCGCGGGCAAGTGCGGGAAAGGCAGAGGGCGGTCCGGTTCACGCGCGCGGCGGGAAGAAGGCCGGGAGCGGCGGGATGACGAAGGCGAAGAAAGCGGCGAGCAGTTAAAACGATTCTTCAGAGATATTTATAGCGTTCCACTTTGTGGGTTTACAGCGGAATCAAAATCAGAGGTTAAGGAGTTCAGATATGGTTTTTTTTGAAAGCGACTATATAGCGGGAGCGCATCCGCAGATCATGAAACGTCTGGCGGAGACAAACCTTGAATGTCTGTCCGGCTATGGGACGGACAAATATTGTGAGAGCGCCCGGGAAAAGATCAGGGCCGCGTGCCGGTGCGAACATGCGGAGGTGGAATTTCTGGTGGGCGGGACTCAGGCGAACGCGGTGATTATCTCGACGATGTTGAGGGACTGCGAGGGCGTGATCGCCGCAAAAACGGGGCATGTGAGCGTCCATGAAGCCGGGGCCATCGAGTACACCGGGAATAAAGTTCAGGAATTGCCGGAGCAGAATGGGAAGATTGTGCCGGATATGCTGGCCGGGTATGTGGCGGATTTCTATGCCGACGCCAACCACGAGCATATGGTATTTCCGGGAATGGTCTATTTGTCCCATCCCACGGAGTACGGCACGCTTTATACGAAACAGGAGCTGGAAGCGATCGCGGACATTTGCCATCAGTACGGCATGACGCTTTTTCTGGACGGCGCGCGCCTGGGATATGGGCTGATGAGCCGGGAATCCGATATGACGCTCTGCGATATTGCGCGAATCTGCGATGTGTTTTACATCGGCGGCACCAAGGTGGGCGCGCTGTGCGGAGAGGCCGTGGTGTTTACCAAGAACAATAAGCCGAGGCATTTTATGACGTCGGTAAAAAAGCGGGGAGCGCTGCTGGCTAAGGGGCGGCTGCTGGGCATTCAGTTTGACGCGCTGTTTACGGATGATCTGTATTTTAAAATCAGCAGCCACGCCATTGAGATGGCGGAGCGGATGAAAGAGATTTTTGAAGGAAAAGGGTACAAGTTCCATATTGAGTCGCCGACGAATCAGCAATTTGTCATTCTGGAAAATGAGCGGATGGAGCGGTTGAAGCGGGATGTGGCGTTCAGCTTCTGGGAAAATCTGGATGAGAAGCATACGGTTGTGCGGTTTGCGACCAGCTGGTCTACGACGGAGGAGGACTTGAAGGCGTTGGAGGCGGCGTTGGGGTGAAAGGGCTGCGGTAATGTTACAGGGGAGACTTGATTTTTTCGAGTCCCCCCTATTTTTTTGAATGCAATGAGACGCTGGCGATTGCCAGGTGATTTACGGATCGCTGTGCCCCATATGGATCAGGTGATTGGAAAATCCGTCTCATTTCTCAGCTCCCAGGCGATCCTGGCGCTCTCCTCCAGCTCTTCCAGCCGGAAGAACGCATCCATCACATCCCGCCCCGGCACCACCGGTCCGTGCTGCTTCAGCAGAAAGCCGCTGCTTTTGCCCAAGACGTTGCCGAAGGCGGCGAAGAGTTCCTCGGAGCCGGGCTTTTCGTAGGGAACAAGGCCCACAGGTCCCAGCTTCATGTCCAGGTAGGGCGTGATGGGCGGGATACAGTTAAACGGATGGGCGGCGGCATACCCCGTGCAGCTCCAGAGCACGCTATAGGTGCTGTGGGTGTGGATGACCGCCCGGACGGCGGCGTCCGACTGGTAGAGCATCCGGTGCAGAGGCAGCTCTTTGCTGGGCTTTTTTCCGGGGAGAACGGTTCCGTCGGGCGCAACGGCGGCGAAATCTTTTGTGGTCAGGGTTCCGAAGCAGGTTCCGCTGGCGGAAATGTAGATTACGCCGTTGTGGATTACGCTTAAATTGGCGGAGGAGCCGGAGGTCTTGCCACGCTGGAACAGGCTGTGGGCGGCCCAGACGGCTTCCGAGAGTATTGTTTCTATATCGTCATCCGCCGGAATCTCCGGCAGGTATTGATTCTGATTCATGTCACATCTCCTCTCTGCGGTTCGCAGATTTTGTCATTCCCGGTGATCTCCAGCGCGCGGAAGAAGAAGTCTTTCTGGCCGAAATTCCCGGATTTGAGTACGATCCGCAGCTCCGGGAACTGCGGCGGGATCAGCACAGGAACGCCCGGCGCCACGCTGGCTCCGATGTCGTAGGAGTTGAGGCCCAGTTTGCGGGTGACGGCCCCGGAGGTCTCGCCTCCGGCCACGATGAGCCGTCGCCATCCCCGCTCTACAGCCCTGCTGGCCAGCAGGGCCACGGTCTCCTCCAAAAGTGGGGAGAGGGGCCTGCCTCCCGCCAGCTTTCTGGTCGCCTGGAGTTGTTCCGCGGTCTCAGAGCTGTAAATCAGGACCGGCTGGCCGCGGTGATTTTCCAGAAAACGCCAGAGCGCCAGAGCCGCCTCCTCGGGAGAATGGTCCAGAACCAGGGCGGGCTCCAGTTTTTTTGCGATGCCGCCCCGGCTCTCAAAATAGGCGATCTGAGCCAGCGTGGCCGGCGAACAGCTCCCCGCCAGCAGAAGGGCGGGGGAGGAGGTGAAAACGCCGGCCTGCACGGCACAGTCGCCGGATTGCCGGGGATAATCGCCGCTCTGCCGGCCGCAATCCCCACCTCTCCCTGTCTCATATTCCCCCTCTCGCGTTTCCTGCGCCCTACTTTTCCCCGTCAATCTCCGTGCCAACGGCTCCAGCAATCCGCTCCCTCCCGTCAAAAGAGGCAGGTGTCCGAAGAGCGCCGCGATCCGCTCGCCGTCCTGTGTATTTCCATAGTCGGGCACCACGTAAAAGCGGTCCAGGCTCAGACTCCTGGCTTTTTTCATCAGCCCAGCCTCCACGGTTTCCCGGGAGTAGGACAGGCAGGCCCTTTCGAGCAGCAGGCATTCCCAGCGGCTCTGGGGTTCCATCAGGGCGGGGAGGAAGGAATCCCACATGGGATTTAACGGATGGTCCTTCATGGGGCTTTGGTCCAGCGGGACGCCGTTCACATAGAGATGCCCCGCCGCCACGGTTCTCCCGTTGACCGGGAGAGAAGGGCAGAGGAGGGTGTATGGGCTTCCGGTAAACTCCATGGCGGCGTCCGCGATGGGGCCGATGTTGCCCGCGGGGGTGGAGTCGAAGGTGGAGCAGTATTTGACATAAAACTGACCGGCGCCCTGGTCCCGCAGCCATCTGAGGGCCGCCAGGGAGTCGCGGACCGCCTGCCCCGCCGGCTGGGTCCGCGTTTTCAAAGCCACTACCAGGGCCGCCCCGGTATCGCCCCCGGCAGGCGTCCCGCTGCGCAGCCATTCTTTGATCCTGTCTGTCTCCGTCTTTCCCTCCGGTATCCCGTTAAAGAGCCGGACCGCCATCCCGCCCGCGGCCAGAAAGGAGGCCGCGTCGCTGGCGCCGGTGAAATCGTCGGCGATGCATCCCAAGACTGCCATAAGCGTCCCCCTTTCCCTATAACCCGAATTCCCGGTCCTGGCGCTCTCTCAGCCGCCACAGGGTGGTGTCGGACCGGTCCTCGACCATGCCGTAGGTGATCAGCTCCCCGGCCTTGATATCCCGGGCCGCCCGGTTGCCGGTGATCATGTGGGCGGGGATGGGATTGTCCGGCGCTTTGGGGCTTGCGGGCTTTATCATGGCCTTCAGGCGCAGATCGTGGTCATTTCCCAGGACCTCCCCGGCGGGGATGTCGCAGAGCGCCTTTTTGACCAGGTCGAACCGGGGAATATATTTCAGCGTACCGGTGTCGGTCCCCAGCAGAGCGGCGCAGAGGATGGTGATGGAGACCTCCAGTCCGCACAGATGGTAGGGGCGGTAGATGACGGCCGCAGAGCAGTCGTCGTTGGGAATCTGCCCCTTGGTGGTCAAAATGTAATTGGAGTACGCGTTGTCGCAGCGCACCACCATGTAAACGCCGCCGCCCATGCCGGACTCGTCCCTGCGCCGCAGGTTAGTGTGCACGTCGATGATCCCCTCATCCAGATAAATGCCTCCGTTGCGCCGGGCGCAGTAGGCCACCGGCAGCTCCGTGATGCGCAGAATGCCGTCGGTGAGCTCAGGACAGGCCGGTTTCAGCCCGGTGGCGTTGGCGATCATGGTCAGTTCGCACAGATCGAAGGCTCCGGCCCCCGGAAGTCCGGCAAGGGCTTTGGCCCGGCCTTCCAGGTATTCCACGGCTTTTCCTGATGGGATTTTATGGAAATACTTCAGGTCCTCAGGGGAAACGTAGGCCACGTAGTCCTCGTGAACGGTAATGCCGTCGGCGGAAATGGACACGGCGCCCTTGTCCTCGTCCAGCACAAATTCCCCGTCCCTGGCCTTACCCGCGGAGATCACGGTGAGGCCCACTGATCTGGCCCACTCCACCATGGCCATCAAAAGCGCAGGCTGGTCGCCGTCCACCGGGGAGTAAACCAGACCCTTTTCCCGGGCTATTTTTTTCAGAATAGGGCCAACCACGCTGTCCATTTCCTTGCTGATGGCTGCCACGTGCTTGCCCTTTTCCAGGGCGGCCACACAGAATACGGCTCCCGCCTCAGGGACGCCGGTGCCCTCGCAGACTACCTCGATGCACGGAATATCCATGATCATCATGGGATTGTCGGTATAAATGTACCGGCCTTCCCGGATCAGGGCCGCCGCCTCCGCCGCGTCGGCGGAATAGACGATATGTTCCTCCGGGATATCCGCCTTCACAAACGCGCTTTTCGCCCGCTCGGGGTCCTTGTCCGCCACCACGCTGACCCGCAGCATGGGTGTCTGGTTCTGCTGGGTCACAACGGCGGTGCCGAAATGCCCAGCGCCGATCACCGCGGCCTGAACCTCCCTTCCCTTTTCCAAAAACGGTTGAAACAGATGACTGTAAATCATTGCGATCCTCCTCAATCGATATGTTTGATGCTGCTTCTTTTTAAAGCAAGTTTGGTGCCAAATTTTAATGACGGAACGATGGCGCGTTCTCCCGCCTTCGAGCGGCTGTCCCCGTCTCCTCCGCGGGGAAGCCGGGAATCTCCGGCCGGCGGCAGCCGCATAGCGGAAATGCGCTGGGGTCTAGCCGGCGCGTGGTGGAAACCCCCGGGACGTCAGACTGGGAGGGGAATTTTTGAAACAGAAAAATGAAAAATATGGAAAAATATGGTCATTGACGCGGTGAGCACAGCCGTTGTATGATTTCCATAATGCAACACATCTGCAACATTTTACCAACATATCAGGAGGTGTCCGTATGAAACAGGAGGGGGGCAGGCCGGCGAAAACGCGGCTGCTGTTTGTGGTGCCGTACCCGGAGCTGAAGGAGAAGGCGGAGTTTGTGGTCCGCAATCACCCGGAGCGCAGCCGGATCGCGGTGGATATCCGGGTTCTGACGGTGGAGGAGATGCCGGAGAAAATGGACGTGAGCGCCTACGACGCGGTGATCGCAAGGGGATACTCGGCCCAGAAGATCCGCCAGCTTGCGGATCAGGTGCCGGTGATCGGCCTGGAAATTTCCAGCTACGACATTGTCCGGGCTATCATGGAGTGCAAGGAGCTGACCAATCCGGGAAAGATCGCGGTGATCAGCCCGGACGGGCCGCTCTACGAGGTGGAGGAGGTATGCGGCCATTTCGGCTGTCAGGCCAGAGCCTATATGACCACCCGCCCGGAGGAGCTGGCCCAGGTGATCCGCCAGGCCAGGGAGGAGGGCTGCGATGCGGTGATCGGCGGCTATTCCGTGAACCTGTACGCAAAACAGGAGGGGATGCCCTCGGTGGTGATCCGCACCGGCGAGGACACGATCCGCCAGGCCCTGGGCGAGGCGGTTCGGATTGTGGAGCAGATCCGCAAGGAGCAGGTGGTGTCCCAGACCTACAAAACCATCATCTACGCCTCGAAAGAGGGGATTCTCTATGTGGACAGCCGGGGAATCATCCAGGTGCGCAACCGTGTGATCCGGGAAATGGAGGGGAACAACAGTCTGATGCACCGGAAGCTGGAGGAGGTGATTCCATTTTTCGCGGAGCCGTTTCGGGAGGCGGTGGCCACCGGCCGGGAGGTCAGCGGGAAAATTTACACCTTTCCCCAGACCCGGATCACGGTTTCGGCGGAATTTACCCCTGTGGTGGTAGGCCGGAAGGTGGCGGGCGTGGTAGTCAACGTGTCCGATATCACGAAGATACAGGAGATGGAGGGCAAGATCCGCCGGAAAATGGGGGAGAAGGGGCTGAGGGCCCGATATACCTTCGACGACATTATCCATGAGAGCGCGGTGATGGAGGAGACCATCGCACAGGCCCGCCGATACGCGGCCTCGGAGGCCAACGTGATGATTCTCGGGGAGACGGGCACCGGAAAGGAGCTGTTCGCCCAGAGTATCCATAACGCCAGCCAGCGCAAGAACGGCCCCTTTGTGGCCATCAACTGCGCGGCTCTGCCGGAGAATCTGCTGGAGAGCGAGCTGTTCGGCTACGTGGAGGGGGCGTTCACGGGGACGGCCAAGGGCGGGAAAATGGGTCTGTTCGAGCAGGCCCACGGCGGAACCCTGTTTCTGGACGAGATCGGGGAAATCTCACTGGCCATCCAGACCAAGCTGCTGCGCGCCCTTCAGGAGCGGGAGGTGCGGCGCATCGGGGACGACAAGGTGATCTCGGTCAACGTGCGGATTATCTCGGCCACCAACAAGAATCTGACGCGGCTGACGGGCCGGGGGGATTTCAGGAGAGATTTGATGTACCGGCTGGATGTGCTGCGTCTGCTGATCCCGCCGCTGCGCAAGCGGGGCCAGGACGCCTGGCTGCTGTTCGGGCGGCTGCTTGACTCCTACGGGGCGGACCGGACGGGCGCGCCCGCCATGGAACCGGAGGCCCTTGCGATGTTTCGCAGCTATCCTTTCCGGGGAAATATCCGGGAGCTGGAAAATGTGACAGAGCGCATTATGGTTCTCTGCCGGGGCGGAAGAATCTCCGCGGCGGACATGGAACAGATTCTCTATCCACGGGACGTGGAGGACGAGGAACCGCCAGCGGAGGGAGACGACGGGCAGAGCGCCGGAACCTGGGAGCGTGAATATAAGAAGGAGCAGCCCTCCGGCGTCAGCGAGCGGGAGCTGATTCTCTGGGGCCTGAAGCAGTGCCAGGGCAACCAGAGCAGGACGGCGAAGCTGCTGGGAATGGACCGGTCCACCCTCTGGCGGAAGCGGCAGAAATATGGAATTTGAGGCGTACCGGGGGAGTGTTGCAGGAAATGATGCAGAAAATGTTGCCATTTTGCAACAAAAAAGGCAAAAGCAGGGGCAGGGATGAGAAAAATTCTGCAGAAAGTTTGTTATTAATTTGTCAGATATAAAAAAATACCAGCAAATAAAAGAATTTTCCGCGCCGTGGGGGAAGGCGCGGAATTTTTGGCACTGAAATTGCTTTATTTAGGGTTATAAACGGCGGCCCGGCCAGTACGGCCTGCTGGGACCCGCATACGCCGAGCCCGGCCTACCGCGGCCCGCATACGCCGCCGCGCCGTCAAAAAGGGGAAAGGATGGTTTTATGAGAAAATTTATATTAAAACGATTGTGCACGCTGATTCCGGTTTTGATTGTCGTCTCGATTCTGGTGTTTCTGATGGTGCATGTGATGCCCGGGGACCCGGCGCGGATCATGGCCGGGGACACGGCCACGGAGCAGGATGTGGAGAAGATCCGGGTGGCCTACGGATTTGACAGACCGCTGTACGAGCAGTATTTCCGCTACATAAGTAAAGCCCTCCGGGGCGACTTCGGCACCTCCTTCCGCACCGGGCGTCCGGTGGCCCAGGAGATCGCTATCCGTTTTCCCAACACCATGCTGCTGGCGGTGGCGGCCATTGTGATTTCCATCGTGTTCGGCATCGGGATCGGGCTCATTTCCGCCACCAAGCGGAACTCGATTTTTGACAGCGTCAGTATGGTGCTGGCGCTGGTGGGACTGTCTATTCCGCCCTTTTACCTGGGGCTCATGCTGATGCTGATCTTCTGCGTCATCCTGAAATGGCTTCCCATCACCGCCGAGGTCAGCTTTGTGGGCATGATCCTGCCGTCCCTGACGCTGTCGGCCAGAAGCCTTGCCACCATCGCCCGCATGACCCGGTCCAGTATGCTGGAGGTCATGAGCCAGGACTACATCCTGACGGCCAAGGCCCAGGGCTTTAACAGCCGGAAGATTATTTTCAGCCACGCGCTGAAAAATGCCATGAACTCCATCGTCACGGTGGCGGGCATCCAGTTCGGCACACTGCTGGGCGGCTCGGTGATCACGGAGAAGGTGTACGGCTGGCCGGGGCTTGGCGAGCTGGTGATCACGGCCATCAAGGCCAGGGATTTCCCGGTGGTGCAGACGACCATTTTGGTGATCGCGGTGTCCTTTGTGGCGGTGAACCTGTTTGTGGATGTGCTGTACGTGCTGATTAACCCTCGGATCAAATATGTGTAGGGAGGGAGAGAGATTATGAGCGCAGAGAATCAGAACATGGCCTGCATGTTGTTGCAGGATGAAGATAATGAAGTGGTGGTGGGCAATCAGCTCCGCCGCATGTGGTACAGTTTCTGCAAGCGCAAGGTGGCGGTGCTGGGACTGGTGATCGTGCTGATTTATATCATCGTTGCGATCTTCGCGCCGCTTTTGGCCCCCTACGATCCGGTGAAGCAGGATCTGGCCAACATGCTGCAGACGCCCGGGCCCAAACATCTCCTGGGAACCGACGAGATGGGACGGGATATTTTGAGCAGGATCATTTACGGGGCGCGGATTTCCATGAAGGTGGGCTTCTACGCGGTGGGCGTGGCCTTTGTGATCGGGATTCCCCTGGGGATTTTCGCCGGATATTTCGGCGGGAAGGTGGATCTTCTCATCATGCGCGCCATGGACGTGCTGCTGGCATTTCCGGGCATCCTGCTGTCCATCGTGTTCGTCAGCGTGCTGGGGCCCAATCTGGACAACGCCATTTTGTCCGTGGGCATTTACACGGTGCCTAATTTCGCCCGGATGGCGCGGGGGGAGACCCTGGCCCTCAGAAACAGCGAGTTCATTGAAGCGGCCAGAGCCATGGGCTCCGGGGATATCCGCATCGTATTTTCCCATATCCTCATCAATATCGTCTCGCCTATGATCGTTATGGGAACGTTGAGCTTCGGCACAGCCATTATCACCACCTCGGGCATGGGCTTTCTGGGGATCGGAGCCCAGCCGCCCACGCCGGAATGGGGCGCAATGCTCTCCAGCGGCCGCCAGTATCTGCTGGTAGCCCCCCACGTGACCACGTACACCGGCCTGGCCATCCTGTTTCTGGTGCTGGGCTTAAACCTTCTGGGCGACGGCCTGCGGGACGTTCTGGACCCCAAGATGAAGGATTGATTTTGACAGGGAGGTAAGTATGACGGCAATCAGGGAACAGATATCGGCTTATGTGGACGCCAACGCCGGGCGTCTGGTGGAGGAGCTGCAGCGCTTTCTGCGCCAGCCCAGCATTTCCACCGTGAACCAGGGCATGGAGGAGTGTGTGGATATGCTCCGGGAAGAGTTGGAGGACCTTGGGTTGAAAACAGAGCTTTTACAGGTGGAGGGGGCGTTCCCGGCGGTATTTGCCAGAAGCCCTAAAAAGGGGGAGAAGAAGGAGCTGTTTGTCTACAACCATTACGACGTGCAGGACCCCGATCCACTGGACCAGTGGCAGTCCGATCCCTTTGGGGCGGAGATTCGGGACGGGTATGTGTATGCCCGGGGCGCAACGGACGACAAGGGGAATCTCTACGCCAACATGAAGGCGCTGGAGGTTTTGAAGGAGCTTTTGGGGGAGGTTCCCCCGGGAATCAAGCTGTTTGTGGAGGGCGAGGAGGAGATCGGAAGCCCTAATCTGGAGCGTTATCTCAGCCGTTTTGCGGACGAGCTTCACGCCGACGGCGCGGTGGCCTGCGACCGGGGCGTGCACGAGTCGGGGCGGCCTCAGATGTATCTGGGCTGCAAGGGTATGGTGCGGGCGGAAATCTCCTGCCACCGGGCCAAGCGGGATGTGCACTCCGGCCAGGCCCCGCTGATCCCCAACGCGGCCTGGGATCTGGTGCGGCTGTTAAATTCCATGATGGACGAAAATCATCACATTACCATACCGGGCTATCTGGACGCGGTGTTGCCTCCGACAGAGGAGGAACTGGCGCTGATTGGCACTGTTCCCATGGATCTGGGTGATTACAAGACAGAGTACGCCGTGGACCGGCTGGTCTGCGGGGACAAGGACGGGGAGGAGCTGGTGAAGGAGCTGCTGTACCGGCCCACCTGCAACATTTCCGGGATCAAAAGCGGCTGGACAGGGGAACGGGGAAAGACTATTGTGCCCTGCGACGCCTGGGTGCGGCTGGATTTGCGGCTGATCAAGGACATGACGGCGGAGGATGCCGCGAAACGGCTGGAGGAGTTTGTGAAGGCTTCCCCTTACGGGCCGTTTGAGGTGACGGCGGTGCCCAGCATTCCGCCCTACAAGGTTCCGCCAAACGACGAGCTGGTGCAGCTGGCCGGACGGCTGGCCAAGGAGGTGTACGGCCGGGACCCGGTGGTCTGGCCCTATCTGGACGGCACCGCTCCCTTCGGGCTGTTCCCGCGCTACATCGGAGGGGACATCTTCGTCATCGGCCTGGGAGCGCCCTTTGCCACCGCCAATACCCACGCGCCAAATGAAAACATCAGCATCGAACAGTACCTGACCGGCATCAAGTACATGGCCAATATTTTCTATGAATATCTGTGTTAGCGCGGCAGCGCGCCGGAACATACACCGCGCCGGAGGGCGGCGGCGAAAGGGGAGTGTTTATGAGTGAAAATATATTAGAGATCAAAAATCTCAGCGTGGAGTTCCGCACCTTCGACGGTGTGGTGAAGGCCATCAACGGCATGAGCTTTGACGTCCCCCGGGGAAAGACCGTGGGTCTGGTGGGCGAGACGGGGGCCGGCAAGACAACCACCGCGCTGAGCGTGATGGGGCTGGTGCAGTCGCCTCCCGGCGTGATCACAGAGGGGGAAATCCTCTTTGACGGCGAGGACCTGCTGAAGGCAGGCGAGGCAAAGCTGCGGAAGTACCGGGGAGATAAAATTTCCATGATTTTCCAGAACCCCATGACCTCGCTGAATCCGGTCTACACGGTGGGGCGGCAGATCGCCAACGTGATCATGCAGCACCAGAACGTGAACAAGGCTGAGGCGGAGAAGCGGGCCGGAGATATGCTGGAGGTGGTGGGAATCCCAAGGGAGCGGACTGCCAACTACCCCCACGAGTTCAGCGGGGGCATGCGGCAGCGGGTGTGCATCGCCATGGGGCTGGCCTGCAATCCCAGCCTGCTGATCGCTGACGAGCCCACCACGGCCCTGGACGTGACCATCCAGGCGCAGATTCTGAATCTGATGAAGGGGCTTAAGGATCAGTACGACACCTCCATCATATTTATCACCCACGCCCTGGGCGTGGTGGCGGAGATCGCGGACTATGTGGTGGTGGCCTACGCGGGCAGCGTGATTGAGAAGGGGGATATCAAGTCCATTTTCACCAATCCCCTGCACCCCTACACCCGGGGGCTGTTCGGCTGCCTGCCGGATATCGAGTCCGTGGAGTCCAAACGGCTGCAGATCATTCCGGGCGCCATGCCGGACCCCATGAACCTGCCGGAGGGCTGCAAATTCTGCAAGCGCTGCAGCGAGGCCATGGATATCTGCCGGGTAAAGGAACCGGAGGAAATCCGGGTGGACAGCGAGCACATGGTGAAATGCCACAAATATCAAGGAGGCGGCAAAGATGAGTGAGATTCTTCTGGACGTAAAAAATCTCTGTAAGTATTATCCGGTCTCCGGCGGCACCCTCCACGCGGTGGACGACGTCAGCTTCCACATCAACAAGGGGGAAACGCTGGGGCTGGTGGGGGAGAGCGGCTGCGGGAAATCCACCATCGGGCGCACGGTGCTGCGGTTGATCCCACACACCTCGGGGGAGGTCCATTACAAGGGGGAGAACATTCTCACCTGTTCCCCGGCCAGACTGCGGTCCCTGCGCAGGCAGATTCAGATCATTTTCCAGGACCCGTACTCCTGCCTGGACCCGCGAAAGACCATCGGACAGATCATTTCCGAGCCGTTAGTCATCAACCGGCTGGCCGGAAAGAAGGAACTGAACGCCAAGGTGCTGGACCTGATGAGTAAGGGCGGCGTGAGCCGGAAGCTGTACAACGCGTACCCCCACGAGCTGGACGGGGGCAGGCGGCAGCGGGTGGGCATCATCCGGGCCCTGGCAATGAACCCCGAGTTCATTGTCTGCGACGAGCCGGTGTCCTCCCTGGACGTGTCGATCCAGGCGCAGATTCTCAACCTGCTCCAGGAGATGCAGGAAAATATGGGGCTGACCTACCTGTTCATTTCCCACGACCTCAGCGTGGTGCGCCATATCAGCAACCGCATCATCGTGATGTATCTGGGAAAGATCGTGGAAATCTGCCGGTCCAGGGAGCTGTTCGCCAATCCGGTCCACCCCTACACCAGGGCGCTGTTGTCGGCGGTTCCCATCGCCAAGTACAATTACAACCGCAGGGAACAGATTCTGTTAAAGGGCGACGTGCCCAGCCCGGTGAATCCGCGGCCCGGCTGCCGGTTCGCCAACCGGTGCTGGATGGCAAAGGAAATCTGCCACCAGGAGACGCCGGAGTTAAAGAATGTGGGAACAGATCACCAGGCTGCCTGCCATTTTGTGGGGTAGCGGGTGTGTAAGGGATATAACACTCTAAAGAAAGGAGAGGTATGGGTATTGGCGACAATACATCATACGAGGGGAAAGATGAAAAAAAGAAATTTGACCAGGGGATGCGCAGTTTTACTGACACTGACAATGCTGGCGCTGGCGGGCTGCGGCGGAGGAAAGGGCGCAGCTACGGCAGAGAGCCAGGGGGGACAGAACAGCCCGGCCGCCACCGAGGCGGCGGGAGGCGGGGAGTCCGCGAAAAGCAAGGATTTTGTCTACTGCTGCGGCACGGAACCGACCACGCTGGACCCCCATCTGATCAACGACAACGCCACGGCCAGAGCGGCGTTCCAGATTTACGAGACGCTGGTTTACCGCGACACGGATTCCTCCATCAAGCCCAGGCTGGCGGAGAGCTGGACCACCTCGGACGACGGTACGGTCTGGACTTTCAAGCTGCGCCAGGGCGTGAAATTCCACGACGGGGAAACCTTCAACGCGGAGGCGGTGAAGTACAATATCGAGCGGCTGAAAAATCCTGAGACCGCGGCGCCCAAGGCTTCGGTGGTGGATATGGTGAAGAGTGTGGACGTGGTGGACGAGTACACGGTGGCCTTCACCCTGTCCGAGCCCAGCAGCGTGTTCCTGGCTCAGATCAGCAGCTACACCACGGGCATGTTAAGCCCCAAGTCGGCTGAGAGCCAGGGCAAGGAATTCGGCCAGCACCCCGTGGGCACCGGCCCCTTAAAGCTGGAGTCCTGGGATTACGGCAGCAGCCTGGTGATGACTCGTTTTGACGATTACTGGGGGGATAAGGCCACGGTGGATTCCATCACCTTCCGCATCGTACCCGAGGACGCCTCCCGGGTGATGATGTTAAAGACCGGCGACGCCGACCTGGTGGCGGGTATTCCGCCGGTGCAGATCGAGGAACTGCAGAGTGATCCCAACGTGAAGGTGCTGGTAGAGACCGGCTACCGGACCATTTTCCTGGGTATGAACAGCACAGTGAAGCCTCTGGACGACGTGCGGGTGCGCCAGGCCGTGAACTACGCCATCGACCGGGAGTCCATCATCAAGAACGTGATGCGGGACGTGGCCTCCTACCCGGATTCCTTTATGGTGTCTAATGTGATCGACAACTCCGCCAAGGGGCTGGGCTGCTATGAGTTCGACCAGGAGAAGGCCAAAGCGCTGTTGGCCGAGGCGGGATATGCCGACGGCTTCACCTTGACGCTGAGCACGCCGGAAGGCCGCTACGCCATGGACCGCCAGGTGGCGGAGGTGATCCAGGCCATGCTGATGGAAGTGGGCATCACGGCGGAGATCAATGTTCTGGACTGGGGCGCTTACAGCGAGCAGGCCACTTCCGGCCAGCACCAGTTCTTCCTTCTGGGCATGGGCTGCCCCACCGGCGACCCGGAATTCAATCTGTTTATGAACTTCGGCACGGAAGGCCCTCAGAACTACTCACGGTTCAGCAACGCCACCGTGGATCAGCTGCTGGCCGAGCAGAGCACCATCCTGGACGCTGAGGAGCGCTCCAAGGTGATGTACCAGATTCAGGAGGAATTGAAAAATGACGCCTGCGGTGCGCCGCTGTATTATGAGCAGCAGACCTATGGAAGCGGGGCGGATGTGAATGGGTTTATTATTTATCCCGATGAGAACGCGAGTATGGCGTATTTGGTGAGGGAATAGAAGTGAAATCGGGATTGGGATAGCGGAGGACGCCGGGGAGACCGGCGTCCTTTTAAAATGTTGGGAATAGTCGTGATCGTTGGCGGAGGCGTGTTTTATCAATGTGTTGACTTTTGCGGGGATTGTTTTGATTCTCTGTAATCTGGCTGACTCTCCCAGTCCAGCACCTTTGTGAATTTAAAATGGCTGGCCGCCATTCCCTGCCGCTCATAAAACCGGTGGCTGGCTGTCCGTTTCCGGTTGCAGCATACCTCCAGCTGTAAACATCCCGCCGCTCTGGCGGTTTTTTCGGCTTCCGAGAAGAGAAGGCTGCCGATGCCCTGGCCCCTGCGGCTTTCCGCCACCGCAATCTCCTGCAATTCCGCGATTTTTCCGGCGTGGTGCAGCAGATGCTGGATGTGCACGCTGGCAAAGCCCGCGGCTTCGCCGTTTTCCAGGGCGATCAGATAATGGATATTGGGGTCCGCCAGATTTTGCAGATAGACTGCTTCAAGCTTTGTCCGGTCCAGGGACGCTTCCTCCAGCTCGCAGATCAGGGAGTAGATTTGTGGGAAATGTTCAGGGCGGGCGTTTATAATTTTCATGAAGGTACCTCCGTGGGGGCTTATGTTTTGGAAATAGTTTAGCATCCGGGCGGGGAGATTGCAATGGTTGAGACGGTGGGGAGGAATTAAATGAGTAACTAATAAATTCCATAGTAACTTGCGGACATACAGCTTATTTTATATAATTTAGTAAAATGTTTCAGAACAGGAGATGGGGATATGTACGAACCAAAATTAAAAAAGGATATCCGGTGCCCGCTGGAATATGGTTTGGATGTATTTGGGGGAAAGTGGAAATCGCGCATTATCTGCGTCCTGGCAGAGAAGAAGGTACTGCGCTACAGCATCATCCGCAGAGAGATGACGGATATTACGGACGCGGTCCTTGCAGCGGCGCTGAAGGAATTGATGGCTGACGATATTGTACAGCGCAGACAATATGACGAGATACCGCCCCGGGTGGAATACTGCCTGACGGAAAAGGGGATCTCCGTTGTACCGATCCTCCAGAGTATCTGCCGGTGGTCGGGGGCGTACCACAGGGAGGACAATGGGAACGCGCTGCAGCAGTGCCAGAAGTGCGATTATCATGGGGGATCAGGTGGCGGATCCGACCCCGGCATGCATTAAAGAATCATATTCAAGGGTCAAATATATCCCGAATTGTAGTTTTGAAATGGCAATGGGATACATTTGGCCCTTTTTTGTCCGGACAGTCCGCTTGCTGGGAGGGGTTAATCCTGTACGCTGGGAATATCCGCCTCTTTTTTTGATTTTTGCGCTGCAGAGTACCGGGCTTTTTCCTGTTCGATCACCTTTTCAAAATATTCACTTCGATAGTGGGTGACCTTAAAATAGCCATTGATTTCTTCTGGGGTACAGTGTTCTGAGACAGCCAGCAGATAGTCGCAGGTGGTTCTGCGGTCAAAGGCGGTATGCCGTGCGCAGACAAATTCGCCTTTGGGAGTGAGATAGAGATTGCGTTCCCGCATATTGTCGGGATTAATCCGCTGTTCCAGGAACCCCTCCTTCTCCAAATGGGATATCATGGCGGATATGGTACCCTTTGTCCGATAGGTAAGCTGGCCCAGCCGTTTGGCAGTCATACCGGGGGCCTTCTGTATGAATCCTAAAGCGTGGATTTCCACTTCGCTCATGAAGAATCCCAGATCATAGTCCCTGGGAATGGACTGGTAGACGGACATCAGCATCTGGTGCCGGAACACAATGCCAACCTTTTCGTCAAGATCGGCGAAGATATGATTGATATCGTTGCCTTCGAAATTATTTTCCATCGTTTGTCACCTCAAGATCAGATTACCCTCATTATACGTTTGCCTCTGTTCTTTGTCAAACAGAATAGACAAGATATGGTTTCTTGGCAAAACATATAATGTAAAAAAATTGTGCATATTGTCACTATTAAAAAGAATAGCGCTCTCTAAATATTGACATTTATATGGATGAATGTTACGATACGGCTGTAAAAAAGTTTGGCAGCCAAACCAATTAAGAAAGACAAAAATGTGTGCAGGGATCAGCAGCCACAGGAGGAATAGGATGGATTATTCAGATACATATTTTGACGAATATCTGGAACGGCGTGGAAGTGGAAGTATCAAATGGGACGGGTGCAATGAGAAGTTCGGGGTAGACGCTTCGGAAGAGATGATTCCCATGTGGATCGCAGATATGGACTTCCGTTCACCGAAGGAAGTGATTGAGGCAGTTGTGGATAAGGCCAAATCAGGAGCCTATGGCTATGCTATTAAGCCGGACAGCTTTTACGACGCAGTGATGCGTTGGGTGGAGAGAAGGTATCACTGGAAGGTGGAAAAGGAGTGGATTATTTTTACTCCGGGCGTGATACCGGGATTCCACATTGCAATCCAGAATTTTACAAAGCCAGGCGATGGCATTATTGTGCAGACTCCTGTATATTATCCATTTATGGATGGGGTTCGGAATAATGGGAGAAGGCTGGTCATCAATCCGCTGATTGAAAAGGACGGAAAATGGTTCATGGATTTTCAGGACCTGGAGGATAAGGTTAAAGATCCGGGTAATAAAATGCTGATTTTATGCAATCCCCACAATCCGGTAGGACGGTCATGGTCGGAGCCGGAGTTGAAACGCCTGGGGGAGCTGTGCATGGAGCATGATGTTTTATTGATATCCGATGAAATTCACGCGGACCTGATGATGAACGGTTCGGAGCACCATGCAGTCTGTGCGGTCTGTGAGGCATTGGAAGGACATACGATCACCCATTATGCGCCAAGCAAAACATTTAATCTTGCCGGGCTGCAGACGGCAGTCACAATTATACCGGATGATTCCATACGGGAGGTTTTTATACAGGGATTGAACGCAAACCGCATTTTCAACTTTAACTGGTTCAGTGCAGCTGCCCTGGAAACGGCATATAATCAGTGCGAGGGGTACGTGGGAGCCCTATGCAGCTATGTGGATGGGAATATACGCTATATGGAACAGTATCTGGATCAAAGGCTGCCCGTGCTGAAGATGAATCACCCGGAAGCCACCTACATGGTGTGGGTTGATTTCCGGGGAACCGGGATGACAACGGAAGAAATTGAACATTTCATTGTCCACAAGGCGCATATTGGCGTAGATATGGGGTCCTGGTTCGGTCCGGGAGGAGAGGGATATCTGAGATTTAATCTGGCCTGTCCCAGAGGCATTCTCAAAAGGGCGCTGGAACAGCTGGAACATGCATTTTTAGACAAATGAGGGGGAAATAGCGATGAATGAGAAGAGAAGCGAAAAAAACTATGGAGTATTGGCTCTGATGCCGATTCTTGCATTTCTGGTTATCTATGTAGGCTGTGGGCTGGTGTTCCGGGCCATGGGAGTTTCAGGTCCCTTCAATGTGATGCCCCGCTATACGGCCCTGATGATTGCCATTTTGATAGCGTTGTTCCTGTATGAAAGAAAAAAACCGTTGTCAGAGAAAGCAGACATCTATTGTGCAAACGCAGGCCGTCCGGGAGTGATGCAGCTGGGACTGATTGTACTGCTGGCAGGCGGTTTCGCCAGCTCAGGCGCGGCCATGGGTGGAAGAGATGCCATTGTGAATCTGGGCGTGACCCTGATTCCGGGACATTTTCTTGCGCCGGGTATCTTTTTAATTAGCGCAGTGGTGTCCACCTGCATCGGGACCTCCATGGGAACCCTGACCGCTATGCTTCCGGTAGCATTTGCACTGGCAGAGGGAACAGGGCTTGACATGGGCATGGCGGCCGCTGCTGCGATCACCGGTTCATTTTTTGGAGATAATCTGTCCATGATAAGCGATACCACGATCTGCGCAACTCAGGGAGTGGGGGCGGATATGAAGGATAAGTTTCGGATGAATTTTCTGATTGCACTTCCGGCGGCTGTCCTTACTATGGTTCTGTATGGGGTATTCAGCTCAAACGGCTCTGTCGCACAGGCAGCTGAGGCGGGAAGCTATCAGATCGTCACGATTATCCCGTACATTGCAGTGCTCGGTCTGGCGGTGGCAGGTCTCGATGTGATTGCGGTGCTGGCCCTCGGCATGATTCTGTCCGGCGCCATTGGTATGATGGTGGGGACCTGCGGATTCTTTGAATGGGCCCAGGCAGTGTCAAGCGGTATGGAAGGAATGTTTTGGCTGGTTGTGTTCTTTACCATGGTATCCGGGGTGGTGGGTATGATGCGTTACTACGGTGGAATTGACTGGCTGATTGGAAAAGCGACTAACCTGATTAAGAGCAGGAGAAGCTGTGAATATGTGATCGGCCTTATGTCGTTGTTGATCTCATCCACGATTGTTAATAATACGCTGACCATTATGATTACTGCGCCGATTGCCAAGGAACTGGGAGAAAAATACCATATTGCGCCCAAACGGCTTGCAAGTCTGTTGGATATCGGAGCGTGTGTAGCAATTATGATCGTGCCCTACGGAACTGCGCTGATGATGGCTCAGGAAGGCGCGGGCTGCGATTACATCGATGTATTAAAATATGAATTTTATCCGTTCCTGCTGCTGCTCTGCACAGCTATAACCATGCAGTTCGGCCTTATGAGAACAAAAGAGGAGAAGGCACAGATAAAAGCGGAAAAACAAGCGGACAAATAATTGCCCGCAGGCTGCGCCAGCAGCCCATTACATTGTATAAAAGGAAGAGAGGAAAAGCTATGAAAATCACAAAAATCGATCTGTTATACTGTGACCCTGTGGAGGATGGATGGAGACCTGCGTTCTGCCGTATTTACACGGATGAGGGGATTTACGGGGACGGCGAGATCGCCCTTTCCTATGCGGACGTGACCAATGCGGCCTTCGGTATTCTGAAGGATTTTGCAGGCATGCTCATCGGGATGAATCCGCTGAATCATGAGGCGATCTGGCAGAAGCTGTACCGCCAGAGCTTCTTTGGCCTCAACGGCGGTCCCATCACCTTTGGAGGCATCAGCGCCTTTGACATCGCGCTCTGGGATATCAAAGGCAAGGTTTACCATGCGCCGCTCTATGAACTGCTTGGAGGAAAGCAGCGGGAAACATTGAGATGCTATGCGAGCCAGCTTCAGAACGGATGGGGAGAGGAGCGCAAACCGGCCAGAACGCCTCAGGATTATGCCCGTCAGGCGGAAATTGCAGTGGAAAAAGGGTTCGACGCGGTGAAATACAACTTCCTCACTTTCCGGGACGATGAGGGACGGTATCCGGCGACACAGCAGACCGCTTACCTCCATCCCAGGTATTTGAAGGTGGCGGAGTCCCGTATTGCGGCTGTGAGGGAGGCCGTGGGGGATAAGGTGGATATTATCCTGGAAAACCACTGCTATACGGATGTGGAGTCTGCGGTCCAGTTTGGCAATATGGCGAAGAAATATGGCATCCTTTATTATGAAGAACCGACCATTCCCAATGAAGATTTGCTCCTTGCGGTTCATCAGGGGACCGGTATCCCGGTTGCCAGCGGTGAGCGCCTGTATTCCAGATGGCAGTTTAAGAAATGTCTTGACAAACGGGCGGTTCAGGTAATCCAGCCGGATGTGGGCACCTGTGGAGGTATTACGGAGGCAAAAAAGATCTGCGACATGTCCTACGTCAGCGAAGCAGGCGTACAGATTCATGTCTGCGGCAGCCCCCTTGTGACGGCGGCCTCCCTGCATTTGGAGAGCGTGATTCCCAATTTTGTGCTTCATGAGTACAATGTGAACACGGTGATGCCAAAGATGGTATCCCTGACCAAGTATGATTATCAGCCGGTCAACGGCGTATTTACCGTACCGGAGCTGCCGGGCATTGGAAATGAGATTGCGCCGGAAACATTCGGAAAAAGTCAGGTTATTACCATTCAGTAAAGGATTGTATTCAGCAAAAATTGAAGGAGATACGTTATTGTGAATCTGATGGGTGTTCTGGCCGCGGTTGTGTTGCTGATTATTTTGATCTACAAACGGGTCAGTCTGATTCCGGCTACCATTGTCTGTGTGCTGATATTGGCTTTAACCAACGGGATATCGTTCACAGAACTGATGATGGACCATTATGCAATCTCGCTGGCATCGTTTATCGCAAAATACTTTATGGTATTTGTGACCAATGCCCTGTTCGGAAAGATTATGGAGGAAACCCTGCTGGCGTCCGCTTTTTCTAATATGGTGGGCAAGGCTTTCGGGGACAAAAATGCCGTCTACGGAGCAATGCTCGCCACGGCCCTGCTTTCCTTTGGCGGAGTCAGCGTGTTTGTGATTGTATTTACGGTATATCCGATTTTTCTGGCTACCTTTCAGAAGGCGGATCTGCCGCGGAAATTTATCCCGGCCTGTATCATGAGCAGCTCTTGCACGTTTCCGCTTTCCATGATGCCGGGCGGAGCGCAGCTTAACAATATGATCCCGGTGCAGTATCTTGGAACAACGCCTCTTGCGGCTCCGGTTGTAAGTATCGCGTGTTCCCTCCTGGCAGTAGCGTTTTTATTTCTGTATTTCCGGTATGAGTTCGCAAAGGCCAGAAGGAACGGCGAACATTTTGATGCGGACAACAGAATGCTGGAACGGATTGCCAGTTCCCAAACGGATGCGGGAATCAAGCCGTGGCTTTCAGCTCTTCCCATGGTTCTGATTATTGGATTGATTAACGGCGTGGGATTTGACCTGCCATATGCGGTCCTGGCAGGAGCCGCGCTGGCTGCGGCCATCGGGCGTAAGAACCTGCCAGATTTGCTGAAAACCGTGAACGAAGGGATTGGGATGGTGGGGTCCGCCATGGTGACAACGGCCACCTCAGTTGGCTTTGGCGGCGCGGTGCTGTCCTGCTCCGGGGCGAAGGTCATATTAAACGCCATCGCTAATCTTCCGTTTAATCCAATTATCTCCTTGAGCATTGCGGCTGGTTTTGCAGGTGCAATGACCGGAAATGGGGGAGGCGGGGCGGATGTGGCCATGAATCTTCTGTCGGCCCGGTACCTGGCCATGGGTGTGCAAACTGATATTATGCACAGGGTTGTGGCGATTGCCACAGCAGGATTCAGCTGCCTGCCTCACAACGGAATGCAGATAACGATTATGAATACCTGCGGCTATTCAGCAAAGCAATGCTACAAGTACATATTGATCTCTACGGTACTCTGCTCTGCCGTCTGCCTGGTCCTCGCCAACGTTATGGGATGTGTTCTTTATCCGGTTGCGTAGAGGGGCGGGAGGATAGGGGGATGATTAAGGGGCTGTTCTGGAAGTGTTATTTAAGATGTTTTTAAATAGCAGTTTCGGAACAGCCTCTTTTCGGACTCGCAGCTCCTGAAAATACGTTTCCCAGCCATCTGTATTCCTGGACTATAAGACAATATTTTGCAAACCCCGAAACATATCTGTTGAAGCTGCCTCCCCGTTTTTCCTATAATGGCAGTAGAAATCATAGCTGTGATTATCCTATCAAACTAAAAGGAGTAAAGTATGAAGCCTGTAAATACGAATTCCAGCCCGTCGGAGCTGAGAATTACGGATATGCGGTTTGTGGACATCGACGGAGCGCCCAAGCGCTGCACGCTGATCAAGATCATGACAAACCAGGGTCTGACCGGATATGGGGAGGTCCGGGACGCCTCCAGCAAGCTCTACGCCCAGATGCTCAAAAGCCGGATTTTAGGCGAAAACCCCTGCAACGTGGATAAGATATTCCACAAGATCAAGCAGTTCGGCGGACATTCCAGGCAGGGCGGCGGCGTTTCCGGCGTGGAGATCGCCCTGTGGGATCTGGCCGGCGGGCATACCGGAAGAGATATGGGGCATACGCTGAAAAAGCGCATGGACATGGGATTTACGTTTCTCAAAATGGACCTGGGTATCGGCCTTTTGATGGACGAGCCGGGGACCATCAACGCACCTTTGGGATTTATCGATGATATGAAAAAGTACGCGCCTCATGTACTCAACGTCCAGGGTGGTTCGGTGACCGCGGACATGGTGAAGCACCAGAAGAGCTACGCCATTGTCAACACCCCCCATCCCTTTACCGGGATTCACCTGACGGAGAAGGGACTGGACTATCTGGAAAATTATGTAAAAGAAGTGCGGGAAGTGATCGGGTACGAGGTTCCGGTGGCCATCGACCACTTCGGTCACGTCTGCGTGGAGGATTGCATCCGCTTCGCAAGGCGGATGGAGCGCTACAATATTGCCTGGATGGAGGACCGCTATTTGGACGCACTGTACCAGATGACCTTGGAGGAGGTCTGGAAACCCATTTTCGTGCTGGGTTACGAGAACCAGTTTGAGGGGCGGCTGCGGGTGCTGCACGACGACGGGCGCAAGCTGGTAGGACGGGCCGTGACAGCCACCTATATGCCCACCAGGCCGGACCTGCACGAGACGATGTTCGAGGTGGGCAAGAGCGAGGACCGGAAGGGCAATTACAATCAGTGGGTAATCGACAGCCTGCGGGAGCGGGACGTGGTGGTGGCCGACATGTACGACAAGATTTTTCGCATACGTGTACGGTATATTTTTCGCCAGACAGAATATCGCGGCCCTGCCGGACTCCTTAAGGGAGTCGGCCTATCTGGACGGGGCGGGGGAGTGGAAGATCTTCTTTCACATCATCCTGCCGCTGTCCAAGCCGGTGATGGCCACACTGTCCATTTTACAGGTCATCGCTAACTGGAACGCTTATCTGTGGCCGTTAGTGGTCATCCGTTCCTCCTCCAAGCAGGTGATCTCAGTTGGAGTAGCCCTGTTCAACGCACAGGAGAACGCGATTTACTATGGACCCAGGATGGCAGTGTCGGGAATTAAGCAGTAGAAGAAGAGGAGCGAGAAGGTCTGACGGCGTCTGGATACCGTAGGTGGACGAAATTTTGCTTAATATATTTATGAAGAAACAAAAATCCCCGGCGATTGGCGGAGGGTCCCAAAGGACTGGTATCCGCCACTGCCGGGGATTTTTCGGTCCGCGTTTATTCCGTTGACATATCCCGCCCCAGTCCTTATAATTGGAACTGTCGGCGGCTTTTCTCACGGTGAAGGGGGAAAGCGGCCGTTTGAATCAAAGGAAGCGAGGAAAATAACGTGAAGATAAGAGATATATTGGCGGCGGGAAAACCCACCCTTTCCTTCGAGGTGTTTCCGCCCAAGACGGTGGACGCCTACGAGCCGGTGGAGCGCGCGGCCTGTGAGATTGCGAAGCTGAAACCGGCATTTATGAGCGTTACATACGGGGCGGGAGGCGGAACCAGCCGTTACACGGTGGATATCGCCGACACCATCAAGGGGTACGGCGTTACGCCGCTGGCCCACCTCACCTGCGTGTCCTCCACCCGGGAGAAAGTGCACCAGGTATTGGACGAACTCAAGTCCAGGGGAATCGAGAACGTGCTGGCGCTGCGGGGAGATCTCCCGGCGGACGGGGAAACGCCCCGGGAATACCGGTACGCCTCCCAGCTGATCCGGGAGATCAAGGAGAGCGGCGATTTCTGCATCGGCGCGGCTTGCTATCCGGAGGGCCATGTGGAGTCGGCCAACAAATCGGTGGATATGGATTATCTGAAGGAAAAGGTGGAGGCGGGCTGCGATTTCGTCACCACCCAGATGTTCTTTGACAACAGCATTTTATACAGCTATCTGTACCGGATTCGGGAGAAGGGCATCACGGTTCCTGTGATCGCCGGAATTATGCCGGTGACCAACGCCAAACAGATCAGCCGCATTACCGGCATGTCCGGCACCTATCTGCCCGCCCGGTTCAAAGCCATTGTGGACCGGTTCGGTGACAACCCGGCGGCCATGAAGCAGGCGGGCATTGCCTACGCCACGGATCAGATCATCGACCTGATCGCCAACGGAGTGAACGGGATCCACGTCTATTCCATGAACAAACCCGACGTGGCGGCCAGAATCCGGGAGAATTTGTCGGAAATCCTGTGACCGGGAAATATGGATTGTAAGGAAAATGGAGGTGGCCTATGGACCAGAGCGAGGTGAGCCGGGGGGAGGTCCTCCGGTATATGGGCTGCAAGGGCGCACAGAGTGAAGCGGTAATGGCGCTGGTGGAGGACTGTCTGGCCCAGCTGGGTCAGGCCTGTGAGCCGCGCCATCTGACGGCCGTGTTTCCGCTGTCTCTTTCGGCGGACGGAGGGATCGACGGGGGCTGTTTTCGCACCCACAGCCGGAATTTGTCCCGGAACCTGGCGGACTGCCACAAAATCATCGTATTTGCAGCCACCCTGGGCACCGGGGCGGATCACCTGATCCACAAGTACAGCCGCCTGGAAATGAGCCGGGCCGTGGTCTTGCAGGCCGCCGCCGCGGCTATGATCGAGGAATACTGTGATCAGGTCTGTTCCGCGCTAAAGGAAGAATACGAGGCCCGGGGAGAGTACCTGCGGCCACGGTTCAGCCCCGGCTACGGGGATTTTCCGCTGGAATGCCAGCCGGCCCTGTTAAATGCACTGGAGGCGGGTAAGCGCATCGGAATCAAGCTGACGGACAGCCTGCTCATGATGCCGTCCAAATCCGTGACCGCGGTCATGGGAATCAGCAAAAAGCCGCACCGCTGCGACGTCAGGGGCTGCGAGGCCTGCGACAAGACGGACTGCGCCTACCGGAGATAGGGCGCATATGGCCTGGCGGTCCGGGCAGGCATTTCCGCCGTCCGTCACTCATTTCCGCTATGGGCCAATCATTTCCGTCGTCCGTCAATCGAGAATGGAACACAACCACATGGGCTGTGCCACAATATAAGGAGGAAGAGAAAAATGATACGTTTTAACTGTGATTACTGCGAGGGTGCGCACCAGCGCATTTTAGACAAGCTGGTGGAGACCAACATGGAGCAGACGCCCGGGTACGGGAACGACCGCTTTTGCGCCGAGGCGGCTCAGATGATCCGCGATCTGTGCAAGGCGCCCGAGGCGGCGGTGCATTTCCTGACCGGGGGAACCCAGGCCAACTTAACGGTGATCGCGGCCGCGCTCCGTCCCCATCAGGGCGTGCTCTGCTCCGAGGCCGGGCACATTGCGGTCCACGAGGCGGGGGCTGTGGAGGCCACGGGTCACAAGGTGCTGGGACTGTCCGCGCCCGACGGAAAGATCACGGCCCAGCAGGTGAAACAGGCCTATGTGGATCACATAAACGACGAGAGCTACGACCAGATCGTAAAGCCCGGCCTGGTGTACATTTCCCAGTCCACGGAGCTGGGCACCACCTATTCCAAAGCGGAGCTGGAGGAAATGTACCGGGTCTGCAAGGAGTGCGGCCTCTACCTCTACGTGGACGGCGCGCGCCTGGCCTACGCCCTGGGAGCTGAGGGAATGGACGTGGACTTTGAGGTACTGGCTGCCAACTGCGACGTATTTTATATCGGAGGCACCAAGGTGGGCGCGCTGTTCGGCGAGGCCGTGGTGATCTTAAACGACGCGTTGAAAACGGATTTCCGCTACATTATGCGCCAGGAAGGCGGTTTGGTGGCCAAGGGGCGTCTGCTGGGAATCCAGTTCTCCGAGCTTCTGCGCGACGGATTTTACATTGAGACGGGCCGCAGGGCCGACCGGCTGGCGGACGAGATCCGCAAAGCCTGCGAGGACCGGGGGTATCCCTTCCTGGTGCCCAATAATACCAACCAGATATTCCCGGTGATCCCCGACGCCGTGCTGGAGAGCTGGAAGGACAAATATGCCTTCGCGTACCAGTGCCGCGTGGACGAGAGCCACAGCGCCGTGCGCTTCTGCACCAGCTGGGCCACCAGGCCGGAGGACGTGAAAGCCCTGGCCGACGACATTCGCAACAGTTAAAGAGGACGGATACATGGATTTGTTAAGGGAAATGAGACAGCGCCGCCTGTTTTTCGACGGCGGCACGGGAAGCCTGTTACAGGCCCAGGGGCTAAAAGCGGGAGAATTGCCGGAGGTGTGGAGTATCACCCGCCCGGACGTCTGCGTGAAGCTCCACCGGGATTACCTGGAAGCGGGCGCGGACATCATCAAGACCAATACCTTCGGAGCCAACGGGCTGAAATTTAAGGGGCGGGAAAATGCGAACGGCGCGGAGCAGGGCGCGTCTACGGCGGGCCACTCCGGCGCAGAGCGGGGAGCGTCCACGGCGGGGTGCACCGGCGCAGAGCAGGCCGCGTCTACGGCGAGTCACCCCGGCGCCGAGCAGACAGCGTCCACGGCGCCCCCTGCCGCCGCCCGCCCGGCCGACTCCTACAGCGTGGACGAGATCGTCACCGCAGCCATGAAAAACGCCCGCCGGGCGGTGGCGGAGGCCGGTCACGGTTATATCGCCCTGGACCTTGGGCCAACTGGCAAGCTTTTAAAGCCACTGGGCGACCTGGATTTCGAGGATGCGGTGGAGCTTTATAAGGAAGTGGTGAGGATCGGGCGCAGGGAAGGCGCGGACCTGGTGCTCATCGAGACCATGAGCGACAGCTATGAGCTGAAAGCCGCGGTGCTGGCCGCCAAGGAGGCGGGAGAGGGGCTACCGGTGTTCGCCACCGTCGTTTTCGACGGAAAGGGCAAGCTTTTGACCGGCGGAAACGTGGAGTCCACAGTGGCGCTGCTGGAAGGGCTGCGGGTGGACGCCCTTGGGATCAACTGCGGTCTGGGGCCGGTGCAGATGAAGGGGATCGTTGAAGAGCTTCTGAAGGTCTCCTCCCTGCCCGTGATCGTCAACCCCAACGCGGGCCTTCCCCGCAGCGAGAACGGGGTGACGCTCTACGACATCGACGGGGACCGGTTTGCCCAGGTGATGGAGGAGATCGCCCGCATGGGCGCCTGCTTCCTGGGGGGCTGCTGCGGCACTACGCCGGAACACATTCAGAAAACCGTGGGCCGCTGCAAGGATGTGCCCCTGGTCTGGCCGCAGGCCAGGAAACGCACGGTGATTTCCTCCTATTCCCAGGCGGTGTGCATCGAGGGAAAGACCGTAATCATCGGCGAACGGATCAATCCCACCGGCAAATCCAAGTTTAAGCAGGCCCTGCGGGACCACAATCTGGAGTATATTCTGAAAGAGGGCGTGACCCAGCAGGACAACGGGGCCCAGGTGCTGGACGTGAACGTTGGACTGCCGGAGATCGACGAGCCCTCTATGATGGAGGAAGTGGTGAAGGAGCTGCAGGCCATCATCGACCTGCCCTTACAGATCGACACCTCCAATCCCCGGGCCATGGAACGGGCCCTTCGGGTCTACAACGGCAAGGCGCTGATCAACTCCGTCAACGGCAAGGCCGAGGTGATGGATGAAATCTTCCCGCTGGTGGCCCGATACGGCGGTGCAGTGGTAGCGCTGTGCCTGGACGAGTCCGGGATACCGGAGACGGCCGAGGGCCGCATCCAGGTGGCGAAAAAGATCATCCGGGAGGCCGCCCGCTACGGCATCGGCACCGAGGACCTGATTTTCGACGGTCTGTGCATGACGGTCAGCTCCGACAGCAAAGGCGCGCTGACCACGCTGGAGACCCTGCGCCGCATCCGGGACGAGCTGGGCTGCAAGTCGGTGCTGGGCGTGTCCAATATTTCCTTCGGCCTGCCCCAGCGGGAAATCATCAACGCCTCGTTCTTCACTATGGCTATGGAGTGCGGCCTGAGCGCGGCTATCGTGAATCCCAACTCCGAGGCCATGATGCGGGCCTACTACAGCTTTAACGCGTTGATGGATATGGATCCACAGTGCGGGGAATATATCCGCATCTATGGGGGCCAGGCGGGAAGCCTGGGGAAAACCCTGCCCCGGAATCCAGGAGCGGAATCCGCCTCCGGCCAGTCCGCAGCCGCTTTCGAAATCGCCTCACGCCTGTCCGTCGCCATCGAGCGCGGCCTGAGGGAGGAGGCCCACCGGGCGGTGGGAGAGCTTCTTGAAACCCGGGAGCCGCTGGACGTGATCAACACCGAGATGATCCCGGCCCTGGACCGGGTGGGAAAGGGCTTTGAAGCCGGAACCATTTTCCTGCCTCAGCTGCTCATGAGCGCCGAGGCTGCAAAGGCGGCGTTTGAAGTGATCAAGGACCGGATGGCCAGTTCCGGACAGGTGCAGGAGAAGAAGGGAACGATCATCCTGGCTACGGTGAAGGGCGATATCCACGACATCGGCAAGAACATCGTCAAGGTTCTGCTGGAAAACTACAGCTACGAGGTGATCGACCTGGGCCGGGACGTTCCGCCAAAAACCATCGTGGAAACCGCGATGGAGCGGAAGGTCCGCCTGGTGGGCCTCAGCGCTCTGATGACCACCACGGTTCCCAGTATGGAGGAAACCATCCGTCTGCTGCGGGAGCAGCTGCCGGGCACCCTGGTGATGGTGGGCGGAGCCGTGTTGACGCCCGAATACGCCAGAACCATCGGCGCGGACGCTTACTGCCGGGACGCAATGGCCTCGGTGAACTACGCGGAGGAGGTTTTCGCGGGGACGTGATCCGGGCGTTACAGGGACGTATAAACTTAATTTTCATAAAAATAAGGCGCTGTGGGACATACTCTCACAGCGCCTTACTTATATCACGGCTTCCATCGCGGTCGGTGGCGAGGGAACAGCATCCCGGCCCTTATGAAGGAGGAAAATGAGCCGGTAAGGAGGAGCCAATGGACCGGATGCCAGAGTCAGAGCCCGCAGAGGAGATGTTCATCCCATGCTCCGCCGCGGTTACTGGGAAGTCCTGAAAATCCGTCCCAAACGGGCACTCTCCGGGCGCGGAGCCGCACAGACGGCAGGCGCTCACCTTATTTTTTCCGGTTTCCTTGGAATGGTACAGCTGTTGGTCCGACAGCCGGACCAGGGCGTCGAAATCCCGTTCATGTCTCAGCATGCCCGAGGCCAGCCCCAGGCTGATGGTCATATGGGGAGATACACTATGGTCGGGAGCGGGGATTTCAAGGCACTCCACCAGCCTGCGCAGCCTCTCGGCGGCCTTGACCGCGTTGGCGTGGTCAATACCATAGAGAAGAATCTGGAATTCTTCCCCGCCGTACCGGCAGATCAGATCGGAACTGCGGTGGATGCCGCCGGCCAGGGCGGAAGCGATCTGCTGAAGGCACAGATCCCCCTCGCAGTGGCCGTTGGCGTCGTTAAAGCGCTTGAAATAGTCGATATCCACCATGATCACAGCGATGGGGATTTCCATGCGGATGGTGACGGGGAGAAGCTCTTCCAGTTTCTGGGCAAAGCCGCAGCGGTTTAACAGGCGGGTCAGGGAGTCGTGGTGGGCCTGGTTCATGAGGCATAGATTGGTCTCGTTGGCCTGGTACAGCTCCCGAAGGCTCCCGGTGATGCTGTGGTAACGGCTGCGGGAGAGAAAGACAGCCGCGCAGCAGAACAGGGCCATGTGGGAATAGATCATGGGCGGAGCCTGCCGGAGGCTGAACAGGCAGAAGGCCACCGAGGCGGTGAGGGAGATCGTGGTGACCAATTCCCGCAGGGTAAGAAGCGGGCACGCGGCGATGTAGAGCATGAACAGCAGATAATTCTCCATGGTGATCCGCTCCCGCAGGTTCAGAAACGTCATGGAGAGGCAGAAAAGCGCCATCACCGCGGTGAAGGCGTAGGTATGGTATTTCAGCCGGGTGGTACCGGCGCCCTTTGCCAATGCGCGGAACATGTACTCGGTCAAAAAAATATTTCCGGCCATGACAAACACAAACAGCGCGATCACCGCCATATAGAGCCCGAACTGTCTTGTCCGGGCGTGGATCATGCAGAAAATGCTGACATTGACAGCCTGCACGAGAATCATCATAATGGAGAAATTTAAAATCTGCCGCAGATTGCTTAGGCGGATTCTGTCGGTCAGCTGCCGTTCCGTCTGAGGCGTGGAATTCCGGCTCGGGCAGTTGGACCAGAATACGCTCTTTTTAACATTGTCTAACATTTGTATTTCCTTTTCTCACAAGTTATTCCGCGTAAAATTACACATGTTAATTAGAATATGCGTGAAGAAGAGAAAATATAACCATGGGATGGAAAAATTTACACTTTTTTGACGGATGGGGGAGATGGAATATTCTGGAGGACCGCCCAGAAATTACCGTGCACAGATGAGGAAAAATGTGCTAATATAGATTTGTAACAAAAAAGAAATAATTTTGTAACAATTTTAACGACGGAAAGTGAGGACAAACTATGACAGTAACGATTCCCGCAATGGCGCTGGCAGCCATGGTCGGCTCCGGATGCCCGGTAAACCAGGCGAACATGAACCAGTACAGTCAGGTCATGAACAATCCCGGCAGCGCACAGCCTTACATACAGATGCAGAATGGGGGCGCAGACCTGGATGCGCTGCTCCGGCAGATGGGCGTTTCCTGCCCAGGCGGGATCTGCGACGGACTTGACAGCAACTGCCCCACCGGAAGCTGCGGCGCCGGACTGGACGGGAGCTGCTTTACCGGCGGTAATAACTGCGCGGGCCAGGGCAATAGCTGCGGTCTCCAGGGTTCCGGCACCGGCTGCGGCAGCCGGAATTACAGCGGCATTTACCGCTGATTGACAGACTGATTCGACATTTTCAATACTCCTTTTTATGAGAGGGGGCCCCAGAGGCCGGCGGCGGGCTTTGGGGTCCCCTTTCCGCACCCCAGAGCCTACATCCTCTTTTTCACAGTCTCAATAAAATCGCTGAAATACTGGGGCTGGTAATTTCCGCGCAGATAGCAGAGTGAGAGCTGCAGGATAGCCGCGGGATTCCCGAGGGAAAAGCAGACGGGCTTAAAGGGAAGCATCATATATTTAATATGGGTTTCCGCAGCGAAGCACACGCCCATGTCCTGAAGCACCATGCGCACGGACGCCTCGATGCTTCTGGTGGTGCACAGCACTCGGGGCGTGATCCCGGCGTCCTTCATGATCCGGTCCGCGGCTCTGCGGGTGCGCTGGTCGTTGGGCTGCATGATGAAATTCTCATCCTTGAAAAGGCTTAAATCGATCTGCTTGTGCCTGGAACCGGGCCGTTCTACTCCGGCTCCGGCCAGCGTATGGGAGGGGGAGACGATCAGCATCACCTCGTCGTCCCGGATGTGTTCGGCTACGATTCTGGGATCTTTTGGGACGTCGTTTAAAATGGCGAAGTCCACATCGCCGTCCAGCAGCATATTTTCCAGAAATCCCGAGTGCAGCTCCGTGATGATAATGTCCACATTCGGGTATTGCCTGGAAAAGGGGGGAAGGATACGGGGCAGAATGTTGGGGCTTCGCAGCACCGGCAGGGCGAGCCTGAGCCGTCCCTGCTTCTGTTTGTTGATATCGCTGAGCTCGTTTTGCAGCTCCTGCTCGATCTCCATGATCCGCTTCGCGTGGTACAGAAAGCGCTCGCCCTCGTAGGTTAGCAGGAAACGGTTGCCCACGCGCTGGAACAGCGTGACGCCGATGCGTTTTTCCAGATTGCTGATGAACCGGCTGAGGGCCGGCTGGGAGATGTAAAGGGATTCGGCGGCTGCGGTGATGCTGTCGTACTGAGCTACCGCGGCTACATACTCCATATTCTTGTTGTTGATCTGTAAACCGCCTGGATTCATGGCAATTCCTCCAATCATAACATTGTGTTATTATTTCTATTTGTTTTATGCATTTGACTTATTATAAATCAATGATAGAATAAAAATATAGTAAAAGTCAATAATTTTTTTTCTCATTTTTCAAATTTTATTGGAGGTATTATATGAGCAGTCTGATCCAAGGGGCCTATGACCTGCATATTCACTCCGCCCCCGACGTATTGCCGCGCAAGGCCGACGATCTGGAGCTGGCACAGCGCTTTCTGAAGGCGGGGATGGCGGGATTTGCCATCAAGTCCCACTATTTCTGCACGGCGGAGCGGGCCGGGCTGGTGAACAAGGTGTATCCGCAGATTCACGCGGTGGGGGCGGTCACGCTGAATTCTTCCGTTGGCGGACTCAATCCCGCGGCCGTGGAGCTGGCGGGCCGGGCCGGCGCGAAAATCGTGTGGTTTCCCACCTGCGATTCCCAGTACGAACAGCAGCACGTGTTCCCCGAGAACCCGGGCAAAGCGGTCAAGCTGCCGTTTTGGGCCAACATCATTATCCAGATGCGCGAGGAAAATATTTCCTGCCCAACCATCACCCTGCTGCAAGAGGACGGAAAGCTGAAGGACGAGGTCTGGGATATACTGGATATTATCGCAAAGTGGGATATGGTGCTGGCCACCGGTCACATTTCCCATGAAGAGACCTTTGCCCTCATTTCCGCAGGTAAGGAGCGGGGGGTGAAGAAGATGGTCGTCACCCATGTGGATTTTCCCAGCACCTTTTATGACATTGAACAGCAGCGGGAGTTGGTGGCCATGGGCGCGCAAATGGAGCACTGCTTCACCACCTACAGCACAGGAAAGGTGGATTTTGGTGTGACGCTGGAACAGATTCGGGCCGTAGGGGCGGACCGCGTGATCTGCTCCACGGATTTGGGGCAGAGGGCCAATGTCTACCCGGACGAGGGCATGGAGCAGTTCGCCCAAAAACTTCTGGAGGCCGGGGGCAGCGAGGATGATATCCGAAAAATGTTTGTAACGAATCCAAAAAATCTTATTTCATAAATGAAAGGGGAGGAATGCGTATGATGCAGGATGAACGGCTCCTGGTTGTAAGCGCCCACGCCGCCGATTTTGTGTGGCGGGCAGGCGGCACAATCGCCAAGTATGTGAAAAACGGGGCCCAGGTGCACCTGGTGGTGCTGAGCGTGGGGGTCCGGGGGGAATCCAACGATCTCTGGAAGGCCCCGGATCAGACCGCGGAGCGTGTGAAGGAGATCCGCACAGCGGAATCCAGGAAGGCCGCCGGGATTCTGGGGGTCCGGGACATCGAGTTCTGGGACATGGAGGATTATCCGCTGCGGTTTTCAGAAAAGCAGGAGGAGGACATGGTCAGAAGGATTCGTGAAATACGGCCCACAGCCATTATCACCCACGACCGTCGGGATGTCCTGAACCCGGACCACAACGCGGTTCACGAGTTTGTGTTCCGGTGCAGCGTGGAGTCCAACTCCGCCGGTGTGATCACGCCGGGTCTCAAAGCCACCAGTCAGATGCAGCTTTACGGCTTTGAACCCCACCAGACCGAGCTCAGCGGCTATGTGCCGGGGATATTTGTAGATATCACTGAGAGCTACCCGCAGAAGGTGGAGGCCATGGAGTGTTTCAAGGCGCAGGGGCACCTGATTGAATACTACAAGCAGCGCGCCTTCATGCGGGGAAACCACGCCAGACGTCTTTCGGGAAGGAAGGACTGCCAGTACGCGGAGAGCTTCGCCCGGGTATTTCCCCAGGTGGCGTCCGGCCTGGCGTAAGGGCGCATGCAACTGTCAATCAGATCACAGAGGAAATGAAGATGAATGATACGATAATGGGAAGAATCGGCTGCCGGGTCAAATCCAACTATGAGTTCGATCAACCGTGGCGGGAGCTGACAAAGGGGCTGGAGGGATTCTCCACCGCCAATCTGGCGGACGGAATGAAAGGCTTCTACTGTATGGATATGGGCATCCGCCCAATGGTTCCGGGCGCTAAAATGCTGGGTCCGGCCCTGACCGTCAAACTGAGGCCGGGGGACAATCTGATGTTACATAAGGCGACGGAGCTTGTAAAGGACGGCTATATCGTGGTCTGCGATACCCAGGGCTGCACCAGCTACGCCCTTTTGGGTGAGCTGATGGCCTCGGCGCTGAAAAAACAGAATGCGGGGGGAATCGTGATCGACGGCGTGATCCGGGACTGCGAGGAAGTGATCGAAGTGGGACTTCCGGTATACGCCCGCGGCTCCGTCAGCTGCGCCGGGGACAAGGAGGGGCCGGGGGAGATCAATGTTGCGGTCTGCTGCGGAGGCGTGGTGGTCCGTCCCGGTGATTTCATCGCCGCCGACGCAAGCGGCGTGGTGGTGATCCCCAGGGAGGATGTGGCCGACGTGGCTGCAGGTGCGAAGAAAAAGACGGATTACGAGGAGGTCCGCAGGCAGGAGATCGCGGACGGAACCATAGTGAAGGACAATATTAACCGCATATTAAGCGCCAAATGCGTGTGATCACGCAAAGGAAGGAGAAAGGATTATGTATAGAAAAAACAGAAGGATGCTGACGGCTCTGGCTCTGGCGGTGTGCACCGCGTTTACAGCCGCCTGTTCGTCCGGCGCGGGCGCTGCCGCCCCGGAAACCACCAAGGAGGCACAGACCCAGGCCCCGGCGGAAACTGAGAAGGAGGCCGCACCGGGTGCGGAATCCGAAGCGGCGGCCCCGGAGGGGCAGAGCCATTCCCTGACCATGGCCAGCGGAACCAACGGCGGCGTGTTCTACATGCTGGCAGCCGCTTACTCCCAGCTGATCCCGTCAGTGAACCCCAATATGACCATCAACGTGGAGGCTTCCGCGGGAACCAATGAAAACCTGGCCCTTCTCTCCTCCTACGAGGCGGACGTGAGCTTTGCCAACCCGGGCGACGCCCTGAGCGCTTACGAGGGAAAGAGAGAGTTCGAGGGCAAGGCGGCCACGAACCTGCGGGCGGTTATGTCCGGCAATATGAACTATTTCCATGTAATGACGCTGCAGGACTCCCCGATCAAAACCCTGGAGGATATCAAGGGCAGAAAAGTGAGCGTGGGGCCCACCGGAGCGCCCTATATTATGCCTGAGATTATCGAGGCCGCCACGGGTTTTGTGGTCAACGAGGACTATACCGGCGAGTGGATGAGCCACGACCAGGCCGCCGAGGCCCTGATCAACGGCGATATCGATGCGATCTGCGCCACAAACGCCATTCCGTCCTCCGCCTACTCCAGCCTGACCGCGGCTCACCCGGACGTGGTGTTCATCAGCCTGACGGAGCAGGAGATCAACAACGTGATCACCAAACATCCCCAGTCCTATGTGCCTACTGTGATCAAGGCGGGCGCATATTCCACCATCAAAGAGAACACGCCCACGGTGGGACTGCGGGTGCTGATGTTCACCAACGACCAGGTGGACGAGGACGCCATTTACCAGCTGACCAAGGCTATTATGGAGAATACGGAGGCTGCGGAGGCCATCTACGCGCCTGCGGCGGACTACTGTCTCGAGACGCAGAAAGAGTCCATCGACAGCTATCCCCTGCCCATCCATCCCGGAGCGGAGAAGTATTACCGGGAGGCCGGTTTGATCCAGTAAGCGTTTTGATTGACTCCGGGCCCGCGCATTTTCGCGGGAATCCCGGAATCGACCGTTGCGGCGGCCCCCGACGGGGCGCCGCAAACCCCCGGGGAAGAGGTGTTTACACAAGAAAAAATAAAAAACGGATATTATAAAAGAAAAAAAAAATCTCATCACCGTACTTTCGGCCGTGCTCTGCCTGTTCCACCTGTACGCCGTGTACCGGGGCACGCTGTCCATCATGCGGCAGAAGGTGGTTCACATCGGGCTGATTCTGCTGTTGGCGGTGCTGGTGTATTTTGTGAAAAAGCTGGAAAAGGGAGAGCGGATTCACCCGATTGACGTGGCGGTGAACGCTCTGTTTTTCGGGGGCGTTATCTATGCGGCCTCCTACATTTTCATCATGGACAAGCAGCTTGTGTTTTTCCAGGGCGCGCCCAACAAGGAGATCATTCTGGCGGGCCTGATCCTGACGGCCGCGCTGTTCTTTATCACCCAGCGAACCCTGGGATGGGTGATGCCGCTGATTGCCGTCACCGCCTTGGCCTACGGCGTGTTCGGGGACCGGATTCCCGGCGCGCTGGGGCACAGGACCTACAGCATCGCCAGAATTTCTTCCTCCCTTATTTTGGGAGAGGACGGCATTATGGGCACGCCGCTGGGCGTATCCGCCGGAACCGTGGCGATGTTCGTCGTTTTCGGGTCTGTGCTGCAATACACGGGAGCGGGTCAGGCATTTATCGACCTGGCTTTCGCCGCGTTTGGGACCATCCGGGGCGGCCCGGCCAAGGTGGCGGTGGTGAGCAGCGCGCTGTTTGGCAGCATCAGCGGCTCGCCCATCGCCAACGTGGTCTCCACCGGCACGTTCACCATCCCACTTATGAAGAAGGTGGGATATGAGCCGGAATACGCGGGGGCGGTGGAGGCGGTGGCGTCCACCGGCGGGCAGATCATGCCGCCCATCATGGGAGCGGCTGCGTTCATCATGGCCCAGAGCATGGGGGTGCCATATATGACCATTGTGCGGGCCGCCATTCTGCCAGCGTTTCTATATTATTTTATGGTGCTCATTTCCATCCATCTGGTAGCAGTCAAAGGCGGCATGAAGGGGCTTCCGGCCAGCCAGCTGCCGGATTTTAAAGCGACGCTTAAGAAAAGCTGGTTTCTGATCCTGCCCATCGGGGTGCTGGTGTACATGTTGGTGGTGCTCAGGCTGTCCACCAACAAGGCGGCGCTGTACTGCTGCGGCCTGAGCCTGGTCGCCAGCTGGTTCAGCAGGGAAAACCGGGTGACGCCAAAGGCTGCAATCGGTATTTTCCTGGACGCGGCCAAAAATATGATCAGCGTGGCCCTGGCCTGCGCCATCGCGGGCGTGGTGATCTCCATGCTGTCGCTCACCGGTCTGGGGTTAAAGCTGTCCTCCCTGATGATCATGCTCTCCGGCGAAAATCTGTACATTCTCATGCTGCTGGTGGCTATTTCCGGGATTATCCTGGGCATGGGACTTCCCAGCGTGGGCGTTTACGTGATCCTTGCGGCTCTGACCGCGCCCGCCCTGGTATCCTTCGGCGTTTCCCAGCTCAGCGCGCAGTTTTACGTGTTCTACTTCGGCTGTATTTCCGCCATCACGCCGCCGGTGGCGCTGGCGGCCTACGCCGCGGCGGGTATCGCGGGCTGTGATACCAACAAAACGGGTTGGCTGGCGGTGAAGCTGGGCCTTGCGGGATTCCTGCTGCCGGTGATGTTTGTGCTCAATCCGTCCATTCTGATGACCGGAAGCCCGGCCGCGATCCTGCAGACCGCGGTCACGTCCACCATCGCGATCACTGTTCTCACCATGGCGGTGAATGGGGTTCCGTACCCCAGAAAGGCCAGCCGTGCCGTGCTGATCCTGTCGGCCCTTCTGCTGCTGGACGGGGGCACCATGAGCGATCTTGGGGGCCTGGCAGCGGCAGCGGCGGTCTTTGTCATTGAAACGATTCTGAAAAAACGAGGAGGTCAGCCATGAAAATTAAATCCATAGAGGCCAGAAATATCAGCATTCCCCTAAACCGCCCGATCCACAATCCGGCGTTTAAATTCACACACTGCAAATACACCATCGTGACCGTTACCACGGACGAGGGCATCACGGGCTGGAGCTTTTCCTTTGGGATGCACCACACAAAAGCGGTGGTGGACGAGCTGGCGGAAATTCTGGTGGGGGAGGAGATAGACACCAGACGGCTGTATGAGAAGATGGAACGCACCCAGGCGGTGCGCTGGGACAGGGGAGGAATCTCCATGCGGGCGCTCTCCGCCATCGACATCGCGCTTTGGGACATTGTGGGCAAGAGCTGCGGTCTGCCGCTTTACCGGCTGCTGGGCTGCTACCGGGAGGAGATTCCGGTGTATTACAGCGGCGGACATTACCCGGTGGATTCCACGAAAACCTCCGACATGCTGGACTATCTGGAACAGGATATCGGCAAAGGGCTGGACCGGGGATTTTCCTCCTTTAAAATCAAAATCGGCGGGGCCGCCGTGAGCCAGGACCTGGAGCGGATCGCATTCTGCCGCAAGCTCATCGGCCCGGACCGGCGGCTGATGGTGGACGCGTTCTGCGCCTATGAGGCGGATGTGATCATTCCCATGGCGAAGAAATTCGAACAGTACGACATCGGGTTCCTGGAGGAGCCTGTGGCCCTGGACGATATACCGGGCTGCGCCTATGTGGCAGCCAATGTGTCAATGCCGGTGGCCCTGGGGGAGAGCCACTACACCATGGCCCAGTTCCGGGACATTATTAACAGCAAGGCGGCCAGAATCCTGCAGCCCGATGTGGCCTACGTGGGCGGAATCACAGGCTTTATGCAGTACGCGGGTATTGCAGCTTATCATGGTTTGAGGCTGGCGCCTCACTGGTGCCACGACCTGTCCGTGCAGCTGGCGCTGTCCATCCCGCAGATTCGGGAACTGGAGTATATGGACCAGAATTCCGCGCTGTTCCTGATCCAGAAAGTGATCGCAAATCCCGTGACTGCCAGGAATGGCATCGTGCGGGCGCCGGAAGGAGCCGGGCACGGGCTGGTGCTGGATGAGAAGGCTGTGGAGCGCTATCTCGCGTAACCGATAGACGCCGTTTCCATTTTCTTTGCAGAATTTTAATTCGACTTTTTCCGCCCCACAAGTTACAATGGGCTGCATAGACGGCCTGAGTCGGGGAATATATTGAAGAGACAGTGTGTGGGAAAAGGAGAATACGATGAACCGTGAAGGAATCACTACAATCTTAAAAGGCATGTGGATCGGGGGCACCATGACGGTGCCCGGCGTCAGCGGCGGGTCCATGGCCATGATTATGGGAATATACGACCGGCTGATCACCTCGGTCAGCTCATTTTTTAAACACCCGAAGGAGAGCGTGACGTTTCTGGCGCTCTTTGTGGGAGGGGCCGGGCTGGGCATGATTCTGTTCGCCCGGCTGATCAACGCCCTTTTGACCGGGCCTGCGGACATCCCGGTGCGCTTTTTCTTCCTGGGAGCCGTGGCCGGTGGCGTGCCCATGATCTACCGGGAGGCCGGGGTGAAGCGCCTGGATGTGAAAGCCTTTGTCTACCCGGCAATCGGAATCGCCCTGGTGGTGGCTCTGGCATTTCTGCCCCAGGGACTGTTCGGCCCTCAGGAAGGGGCCGGGCTTCTCGGGATGCTGCTCCAGCTTGTGGGCGGCGTGATCATCGCAGTGGGGCTGGTTCTGCCGGGAATCAGCGTGTCCCAGATGCTCTACATGCTGGGGATTTATGAAGGGATAATGGAAAATATTGGGAATCTCAACATCCTGCCCCTGATTCCCCTGGGAATCGGCGTGGTGGGCGGCATCTTCCTCACCACCAAGGTGCTGGAGCGCCTGATGGAGCGCCATCCACAGCCCACCTACCTGATCATCCTGGGCTTTATGTTCGGCTCTCTGCCCGAGCTGTTCCCGGGGATTCCCGCGGGCGGGGCGCTGGTATTTAGCGCGCTCACCGCGGCCGCCGGGTTTGCGGCGCTGTACGCCATGTCGCGGCGGGAGGCGGCTGCGGCGTAAAAAGGCTGCTGCCCTCCGCGATTCCCACTATCTGCCTCACACGGTCCGTGGATCGCCCCAGTAGAACAGGGCCACGGTGCCCGGCCCGGTGTGGGAGCCGATGACCGTGCCGATGTCGTTGATCATCACGGGGCCGTCCAGTTTTGGGAAGGTTTGCTCCACCAGATCGGCCACCTCCCTGGCGTCCTCCATGCAGGCGGACTGGGAGATGAAGCATTTCCCACTGTAATCCGTTCCGTCCAGGGCGTGCTCCTTCATCCGCTCCACGATCTCCCGGATCACCTTCTTTTTGCCGCGGATTTTCTCACGGGGGATCAGCTTACCCTCCTGGTTGACCTCCATCAGGGGGCAGATGTTTAACATCCCTCCGAAGAACGCCGCGGAAGCGGAAATGCGTCCCCCGCGCTTTAAGTGGGAGAGGTCCGAGGTGAAAAACCAGTGGTGCAGGTTGACCCGGTACGATAGAAGCCAGGCGCAGAGCTCGTCGTAGCCGCAGCCGGACTGCATTTTCTCCCAGGCGGTGTCCACCAGCAGGCCGTACCCCGAGGAGGCGGACAGGGAGTCCACCACCGTGATCCGGCGGTCCGGATAGCGCTCCGCCATCTCGTCCCTTGCAATCTGTGCGGAATTGATGGTTCCGGAGATGCCTGAGGACAGCGTAATGTGAATGATATCCTTGCCGTCTTTTAAGAACGGCTCAAACATAGTTTCGTACTGTTCGGCGTTTACCTGTGAGGTCACAGGCATAGCGCCGTTTTTGACGCGCTGGTAAAATTCCTCGTTGGTGATGGATTTGCCCAGATCGTCGGCGTATTCGCACCCGTCCATGGTAAAGTGGAAGCAGGCGTACGGAATATTTTTTTCAGTAAAAAAGGATTCCGGCATGTCCGCGGTGGAACAGCAGGTAATAATATAATCGCTCATCTATGATTCCCCCTCGTATTTTCCCCAAAGCGGCAGGCCGGGGATCGGCTATGGCCTCCCCGTGTCCCGCCGTGCTTTAAGGTACAGACCCCGCAGCAGGCTGCGGGGTTGGCTGTCGTTTGGTCTGGGAAAAGTATAACACGGCCCGGGGTAAGGTGTCAATTCGGAGACCGGTATGGGAAAGAATGATAAAGAAATTAGAAAGAGGTTACAAAACTAGTAATCTATGCTATAATAAGGAAACGTATTTCTTATCATCAACCTGCGGTTGATGACAAAGTATAATAAGGAAACGTATTTCTTATCATCAACCTGCGGTTGACGACAAGGTATAATAAGGAAACGTATTTCTTATTGTCAACCTATGGCTGACGACAAGGTATAATAAGGCATAAATAAGAACATTTATCGGCGATAGCCCCATCCGCGCAGGCAAAACCGGCGTTTGCGGTCCGGCAATCACCGTCGGAAATGGTATAAAGTATAAATATGGAAAGGAATGCCAATGCTATGTATAAATGCTGTATATTCGACCTGGACGGCACGCTGGTGAATTCAATCCACGCCATCCGTAAATCCGTAAACCTCACCCTGGCGTCGTTCGGGCTCCGGGAGATCACGGTGGAGGAGGCCAAGCGCTTTGTGGGCGACGGGTACCGGAAGCTGATGGAGCGCGCTTTGACCGCCTGCGGCGATGAATCGCTGGTGAATTACCAGGAGTCCCTGGTCCGCTACTCGGAATTTTTCAAGGATGTGTGCATGTACCGGGTGGAGCCCTACCAGGGTATTTCGGAGCTGCTGGATTTTTTGAAAGCTAACGGGATTAAGGCTGCGGTGCTCTCCAACAAACCCCACGAGCGGACCTTGGAAAATGTGGAGGGCGTGTTCGGCAGCGGCTATTTTGACATTGTAAACGGGGAGCGTGAGAGCGAGGGAATCCGCCGCAAGCCCGCGCCGGACGGCGTGTGGATGATCGCCCGGGAGCTGGGCGCGGACGTGAAGGAGTGCCTGTATCTGGGGGACACCAACACGGATATGGAGACGGGCCTGGCCGCGGGAGCGGACACGGTGGGCGTCACCTGGGGCTTTCGCGGACGGGAAGAGCTGGAGGCGTTTCATCCGGCCTATATCGTGGATCATCCCTCCCAGGTGATACAGATTGTAAAGGACGTGAACGGGATTGCGTAATTGGATTAAACGGACGGCAGGGCTTCTGGCTCTGCTTTTCCTGGCGGCGGCGGTGACGGCCGGCTGCGCCCGGAGGCCGGAGACGACGGAGGACGGGCGGCTGAAGGTCGTTACCACGCTGTTTCCTTATTATGACTTTGTGCGCCAGGTGGCGGGGGACCGGGTGAACCTGACCCTGGTGGTTCCGGCTGGGATGGACAGCCATTCCTTTGAGCCCACCCCGGCGGACATGATCACCATCCAGGAGGCCGACGTGCTGATCTGCAACGGCGGAGAGATGGAGCACTGGCTCAGCCAGGTTCTGGACTCCATTGACAAATCCCACATGAAGATCGTCACCATGATGGACTACGTCGACGCGGTGGAGGAGGAGCATGTGGAGGGCATGGAGGATGCAGAACACGAGCATGCGGACCATGAACACGCGGATGAGGACGACGACGGCCACGGGGTGGAGATCGAGTACGACGAGCACATCTGGACGTCGCCGGTGAACGCCATGGCCATTGTAAAGATCATCAACCAGACGCTGGACGGGGCCCTTCCAGGGGAGGCCGGGCGGTTCGATGAGAACACCCGGGCGTACCTCAGGGAGCTTGAAGAGCTGGATGGGGAATTCCGGCAGGTGGTCGCCCAGGGAAAACGCCATATGATTATCGTGGCGGATAAGTTCCCCTTCCGCTATTTTGCCGACGAGTACGGCCTGTCCTACCGGGCGGCCTTTTCCGGGTGCAGCAGCGACACGGAGCCCAGCGCCAGAACCATCGCCTACCTGATCGACAAGATCAAGGCGGAGCAGATTCCGGTGGTTTACTATCTGGAACTGTCCAGCCACAGCACCGCCAGGGTGATCGGGGAGGAAACGGGAGCCAAACCGATGCTCCTTCACTCCTGCCACAACGTGACCAGGCGGGAGTTCGACCAGGGCATCACCTACCTGCAGCTGATGAAGCGGAACGTGGATGCGCTGCGGGCGGGGCTTAGCTGAGCCGGATTTGAGAGCCGGACAGCCCAGCGGTTAAGGCAGAATGGATAACGAGGTAATAGAATGACACCATTGATTAAATGTGAACATGTGGATTTCGGATATGACAACCAGGACGCGGTGGTGGACGTGAACATGGAAGTGGACGCGGGAGACTACCTGTGCATTGTCGGGGAAAATGGTTCCGGCAAGAGCACCCTGATGAAGGGCCTGCTGGGCCTGTTAAAGCCCACCGCCGGCCGCCTGACGGTGGCGGAGGAGCTGCGCCGGACCGGCATCGGCTACCTGCCCCAGCAGACTGCGGCCCAGAAGGATTTTCCCGCCACGGTGCGGGAGGTGGTTTTAAGCGGCGCCTTAAGCCGCACGGGACGCCTGCCCTTTTACTCCAGGGCGGAGAAGGAGCTGGCGGAGAAAAATATGGAGAAGCTGGGGATCACCCCCTTGAAAAAGCACTGCTACCGGGAGCTGTCCGGCGGGCAGCAGCAGCGGGTCTTAATCGCCCGGGCGCTGTGCGCCACCAGCCGCCTTCTGATTCTGGACGAGCCGATCACCGGACTGGACCCGGCGGCGATCCAGGACTTTTACCAGATGATCCGCCGCCTGAACCGGGAGGACGGGGTGGCCATTCTCATGGTCTCCCACGACCTGCGCAACGCGGTGGAGGAAGCCAACAAGATTCTGCACCTGCAAAAACAGGTGCTCTTTTACGGGCCTGCCCACGACTATATGAACAGCCAGGCGGCGGGCCATTTCTTCCACGAGAAGGAGCAGGGGAAATGCAAACCCACTGCGGGCTGCCACGCGGTCCATCTGCAGACCGGACCCGAGGGGCTTCCGGCGCCGGTATTGGGCGCATCCGGCGGCAGGCATACGGGCCGTCAGGAGGAGAAAGGAGGCTGCTGCCATGGAAATGATCAGTGAGATGCTCTCTTATCCCTTTCTGGTGCGCGCCCTGGTGGGCGGCCTGATGGTTTCGCTCTGCGCCTCCCTTCTGGGCGTCAGCCTGGTATTAAAGCGCTACTCCATGATCGGGGACGGACTGAGCCACGTTTCCTTCGGGGCGCTGTCCATCGCCCTGGCCCTGGGCTGGTCGCCCTTAAAAGTGTCCATCCCGGTGGTGGTGCTCGCCGCGTTTTTCCTGCTGCGCATCACGGAAAATGGCCAGGTGAAGAGCGACGCGGCCATCGCCATGATCTCGGCCAGCGCCCTGGCCATCGGCATTATCGTCACCTCCATGACCACGGGCATGACCACGGATGTGAGCAGCTATATGTTCGGCAGCATCCTGGCCATGAGCCGCGAGGACGTGATTTTTTCCGTGATCCTCTCCGCGGTGGTGCTGGCCATGTACGGCCTGTGCTACCACAAGATATTCGCAGTGACCTTTGACGAGAGCTTCGCCAAGGCCACGGGCGTGCGCGTGAACGCCTACAACGTGGTGATCGCCGTGCTGACGGCCGTGACCATTGTGCTGGGCATGCGCATGATGGGCGCCATGCTCATTTCCAGCCTGATCATCTTTCCGGCGCTGACCTCCATGCGGGTGTTCAAGAGCTTTCGAAGCGTGACCATCTCCAGCGCCGCGCTGTCGCTGATCTGCTTTCTGATCGGCATGGTGGCATCCTACCAGCTGTCCACCCCCGCGGGGGCCAGCGTGGTGGTGGTGAATCTGCTGGCGTTCCTGTTGTTCGGAGCCTGGCAGTCCCTGGGGAAGCTGCGGGCATAAAACCGGCTGGGCCGGATGAAGATACAAAATGAATGGTAAACGAGGATAACGATATGGAACAAGATAAGAGCGTCCGAAAAAAACGGAATAAGCTGAGCAAATGCATTTCCCAGACTCAATTTATCGCCTACGGTTTTTTTATCATTATTATGACGGGAGCGCTTCTGCTCACCCTGCCCATTGCCAGCCGCGACGGGCAGTCGGAGCCGTTTTTCAACTGTCTGTTCACAGCCACCAGCGCCACCTGCGTGACGGGCCTGGTGGTGGTGGACACCTGGACCCAGTGGAGTCTGTTCGGCCAGGTGCTGATTCTGATCATGATTCAGCTGGGCGGCCTGGGCTTTATCAGCATCGGCATTTTCCTGTCCATTATTTTGAGACGGAAAATCGGCCTCAAGGAGCGGGGGCTGATGCAGGAGAGCGTCAACACCCTGCAGATCGGCGGAATGGTGCGTCTGACCAAGCGGATTATCAAGGGCACGGCGATTTTTGAGGGAGTGGGGGCGATCCTGCTTTCCATCCGCTTTATCCCGCAGTTTGGGCTGCTCAAAGGGATCTGGTACAGCATTTTCCACTCCATCTCCGCCTTCTGCAACGCGGGCTTCGACCTGATGGGGCACACGGAAAAATACATTTCCCTGTGCAACTACGTGGGGGACTGGCTGGTGAACCTGGTGATCGTTTCCCTGATCGTCATCGGCGGCATAGGGTTTATCGTCTGGGACGATCTGTACACCAAGCGGTGGCATGTGCGCCATTACATGCTGCACACCAAGATCGTGCTGGTGACCACGGCGATCCTGATCGCGGGCAGCATGCTGCTGTTTTATATGATGGAGCGGGGAAATATCCTGGTGGGCATGACCGGATCCGAGAAATTCCTGGCCTGCCTGTTCAGCGCGGTGACGCCAAGAACCGCGGGCTTTAACACCGTGGACACGGCGGCGCTGACCGACGGCAGCAAGTTTTTGACCGCGGTGCTCATGTTTATCGGCGGAAGCCCCGGTTCCACGGCAGGCGGTATCAAGACCACCACCCTGATGGTGCTGCTGTTCTATGTGGTCAGCAACGTGCGCCAGACCTACGGTGTGGAGGTGTTCGGGCGCAGGCTTCAGGACGAATCCATCCGCCAGTCCGCCTGTATTCTGACCATCAACCTCTGCCTGACCATCGTGGCCTCCATCCTGATCATGACGGTCCAGAACCTGCCCATGTCAGCGGTCCTGTTCGAGACGTGCTCGGCCATGGGCACCAGCGGCATGAGCACAGGCGTGACAAGAAGCCTGAATACATTTTCCAGATTTATGATCATTATGTTAATGTACTGCGGACGAATCGGCAGCCTTTCCTTTGCCCTGGCATTCACCAGGACCAAGCGCAAGCCCCATGTGCAGCTGCCGCCGGAGCGGATTACAGTGGGATAAAACGTATGCGGTATTAAGTTGACTGCGGAAGGGAGATAATCTATCTTATGAAATCAATCTTAGTAATCGGAATGGGCAGGTTCGGGCAGCACCTCTGCGAGAACCTGGGCAAGCTGGACAACCAGATCATGGCGGTGGACATGCAGGAGGAGCGGTTGGAGCCGGTTCTGCCCTACGTGGTCAGCGCTAAGATCGGCGACTGCACCAACGAGCTGGTGCTCAAAAGCCTGGGCGTGGACAACTTCGACATCTGCTTTATCTGTATTGGAAATAATTTCCAGAACAGTCTGGAGGTGACCAGCATGATCAAGGAGATGGGCGCCAGGTACGTGGTCAGCAAGGCCAACCGGGACATTCACGCCCGGCTTCTGCTCAAAAACGGGGCGGACGAGGTGGTTTACCCGGATCGGGACGTGGCGGAGAAGGCCGCGGTGCGCTACAGCGCAAACCATGTGTTCGACTACACCGAGCTGTCGGCGGGCGTGTCCATTTACGAGATTCTTCCCCTGCCGGCCTGGGCGGGGAAATCCATCAAGGATCTGAACATCCGCCAGGTGTACGGCATCTCCATCATCGGAGTGAAGGACACCGACGGGCACATGACCATGCTGCCCGGGGCGGACTATGTGATCGAGAAGGACGTTCACCTGATGGTGTTGGGCAGGCAGGAGGACGCGGAGAAAATTCTCCGGCAGCTGCGTTAAACTGCGGGGGGAAACGGCAGCCCGTTATGACTCCGCGTGAAATGGACTCCACCGCTTGACTTTGGCGGAGGGTTGTGCCAAAATAATGAATTAACAGGTTAATCATCAGGCTGTCCGGCAGGGCCGGAGCGGCGACGGATTGAGAAAGAAGGAAGAGCTGAAATGACAAAAATCGATATTATTTCCGGTTTCCTGGGAGCTGGGAAGACTACATTTATTAAGAAGCTGCTGGAAGAGGCCATCTCCGGCGAGCAGGTGGTGCTGATTGAGAACGAGTTCGGCGAGATCGGCATCGACGGCGGATTTTTAAAGGACGCCGGGATTGAGATTCGGGAAATGAACTCCGGCTGCATCTGCTGCTCATTGGTGGGCGATTTCGGAAAATCCCTGGAAGAGGTTCTGACCAAGTACAAGCCGGACCGCATCATCATCGAGCCGTCGGGCGTGGGCAAGCTCTCCGACGTGATGAAGGCCGTTATCGACGTGTCCGCGGATATGGAGGTGGAGCTGAACAGCGCCGTGACCATTGTGGACGCCAACAAGTGTAAGATGTACATGAAGAATTTCGGCGAATTCTTCAACAACCAGATCGAGAACGCCGGAACCATCGTGCTCAGCCGCACGGATATCGCCGACGCTGCCAAGATCCAGCTGGACGTGGACATGATCCGCGGGAAGAACCCCAAGGCCGTCATCGTCACCACGCCGGTGGACCGCCTGGACGGAAAACAGCTGCTTGAAATCATCGAGAAGCGCGACACCATGCTGGACGATATGCTGGAGGAAGTGCGCCGCAGCCGCCACCAGGAAGAGGAGTGTTGTTGTGGGCATGACCATGACCACGGGCACGAAGGCCATGATCACGCTCATGAGTGCCACGAGCATGGCCATGACCATGGTCACGAGCATGACCACGATCACGAAGGCCACGACCACGATCATGAGTGCCACGAGCATGACCACGGCCATGAAGGCCACGATCACGATCATGAGTGTCATGAGCACGGTCACGACCATGATCACGAAGGCCATGAACACGCTCATGAGTGCCACGAGCACGGCCACGACCATGATCACGAAGGTCACGAACATGATCATGGGTGCCATGACCACGCTCACGAAGGCCACGACCACGATCATGAGTGCCATGAGCATGACCACGCTCACGAAGGCCACGACCACAATCATGAGTGCCACGAGCATGACCACGGCCACGCCCATGACCACGAGCACCACCACGACCACGCCGGCCACCACCATCACCACCACGCCGACGAGGTGTTCACCAGCTGGGGCATGGAGACGATTGTTCCGGTCACCAGGGACCAGTTGGAGGACGTGTTGAAACGCCTCTCCGACACAAAGGAGTTCGGCGACGTGCTTCGGGCCAAGGGGATGCTGCCGACGGAGAATCCGGGCGAGTGGCTCTATTTTGACCTGGTGCCGCAGCAGTATGAGATCCGCAACGGCAGACCCGACTACACGGGCAAGGTGTGCGTGATCGGCGCGAACTTAAACGAGGGCGCGTTAAACCAGGTATTCGGAAGAGGTTAAAAAGCCATGGCATATGAGATAGATGACGATGTGATGCCGCTGTTTCTCATCAATGGATTTCTGGAGGCGGGGAAAACCCAGTTTCTGGATTTCACCATGCGGCAGGATTATTTTAAAACCGACGGGAAAACCCTGCTGATCGTGTGCGAAGAGGGAGACACGGAGTACGACGCAAAGATGCTGAAAAAGAACCGCACCGCGGTGGTATTCGTGGACAGCATGGAAAAACTGACGCCCCAGTATCTGGACGAGCTGGAGGTGATTTACCGCCCGGAGCGCGTGCTCATGGAGTGGAACGGCATGTGGAACCAGGATGACCTGCGCCTGCCGGACGACTGGGTGATTTACCAGCAGATCACCATCATTGACGGTTCCACCTTCGAGCTGTACGTGCAGAACATGAAACCGCTTTTAGGCGCAATGCTGCGCGGTTCCGAGCTGGTTATCATGAACCGGTGCGACGGCCTTCCGGATGAAAAGCTCACCAGCTACCGCCGGACCATCCGGGCTATGAGCCGGGAGAGTGAGATCGTGCTGGAGGACAAAAACGGGGAGATTGAGCAGGCCACGCTGGAGGAGGATCTGCCCTACGACGTAAACGCAGACGTGATTGAGATTAAGCCGGAGGCCTACGGCATCTGGTATATCGACTGCATGGACCAGCCTGAGCGGTACAAGGGAAAGACAGTGGAATTCACGGCTATGGTGCTCAAATCCCCTAAATTTCCAAAAGGCCAGTTTGTGCCGGGCCGTATGGCCATGACCTGTTGCGAGGCGGACATGACGTTTTTGGGCTTCATGTGCAAATGGCAGGGAGCCGAGGAATACCGCACCAAGCAGTGGGTAAAGGTACGCGCCGAGGTGGGCGTGGAATATCAGAAGGACTATCACGGGGAGGGACCGGTGCTTTACGCCAGAAGCGTGGAACCCGCCCAGGAGATCAAAGACGTTGTACAGTTCTGATCCAATCGGCATCACCGGCCCGGTGATGCCTTTTTGCCCGGACCGGGGATTCGGGGGCAGAGTGGACGGCTTTCCTCAACCGCATACACACGAGGGGGTAATATATGATAACCACAATTCAAAGGCTGAAAGAAGAAAATGAACGCCTGAACCATCGTGCCGGTCATGACTGGCTTACCGGCCTGTACGACCGGGAGGCGGCTGAGGAGAAAATCAACCGTTTGATTCAGGAGCGGGGCTGCGGGGTGATGATCCTTCTGGACGTGGACCGTTTTCGCAGAATCAACAGCCGTTACGGCCACATTGTGGGGGATCATGTGCTCAGCTCCATCGCCGCGGTGCTGGATTCCATGGTATTCCGGCACGACGTGGTGGGCCGGGTGGACGACGATGAATTTGTGGTGTTTATGCCGGTCAATCAGGACGAAAAATTCCTGCAGCAGCGCTGCCGCCAGATCCGGGAGCGTTTAAAGACCATGGGGCTGCCGGGTGGCGCGGAGATTTCCATTTCCCTCAGCACCGGGGGCGCCATCTGCGGGCAGGACGACACGTACAGGAGCCTGTTCGCCCGGGCTTACGGGGAGCTGGACAAGGATAAGGTGAGCGCCCGCGAGCAGACGTCGGACTCCGATGCCCGCAAGGGCAATTTCATGGTGGATTTAAAGCAGGTCCGCGGGGAGCTGGCGGAGCAGAGCCTGATTCCGGGCGCTTACTGTCAGGATTACGAGACGTTCAAACATATTTACCGTTTTGTGGAACGCAGGCTCCGGCGGGCGGAGATCAGCTCGTACATTTTGCTGATCACCCTGACCGACGGGAACGGCGACTTTCCTCCTCTTACCAGGCGGGAGGAGCAGATGGCGGTGTTAAAAGACGAGATTCAAATCTCCCTCCGCTCCGGCGACGTGTTCACCCAGTACAGCAGCTGCCAGTACCTGGTGATGATCTCCGACGCCTCCGCGGAAAATGTGGAAATGATCGCGGACCGCATCTGCACGGCCTTCTATAAAGCCATTGGCGGAGAGTGCCAGGGCGTTCTGCTGCACCACTGCTATCCCATGTGGCCGGCGGGAGAGAAGGAGCCGTAAGAGGAAGCGGCAGTCCGCTTGGACTGTAAAAAATTGGAAGCGCGTACTGCCTCTGTAAAATGCCCTATATCGGAGGCAACAGAATATCATTAACTCAAAATGTGACGCCTATCAGCGCCGCAGTGCCATGAGATGAATTGTGGAAATAATTGTGGAAATTCATCTCCCGCGCTGCGGCGTTATTTTTTGTATGAAAGCGATAAAAAACGGGATGAGAGATCATCCGCCGGAAAGCAGATAATCCGCGAAGTGTTCTATAATCTGTGAAAGCGCTTTTTCGCGGATTTTCCATTTGGATCGAACTCTGGAATTGCACATAAAATACATATAAAAACTTGACAAAATGGCATTTAGTGTTATGCTGATTATCAGAAGGGCCTTTGGGAAAATACCTCATTTTAATCAAAACCAAGAAAGCCTTTTCACGCACTTGCACCGAACTCTAGCAAGAAAGAGCAGGCCAGGTTGAAGAACGGAACGCTGCAAAACGCATCCAATGGCTCTTTGGGGATTGCAGGCGAAGGGCGTTCCGGCCCGGACGGCAGCCTGCCTGCAATATGCAGAAGCTAAGGAGGGGAAACAATGAGAATTTCATACGAAAAGCTGCTGGCGAAATTCCAGAAGATTCTGGAGAGCCGTGGATTTTGCGGCGAGCACGCCAGGGACGCGGCCACCGTGTTCGCCCAGAACAGCCTGGACGGTGTGTACAGCCACGGCGTGAACCGATTTCCGCGGGTGGTGGAGTATCTGGACAAGGGCGAGATCGACTGCCATTCCATCGCGGAGTGCGTGGAGCGCATGGGGGCCATCGAGCGCTGGGACGGCCACCGGGGTTTCGGCCCCCTGAACGCGCGGCTGGCCATGGGCCGGGCCTGCGAGCTGGCGAAGGAATATGGCGTGGGCGTGGTAGCCCTGGGGAACAACAATCACTGGATGCGCGGCGGCAGCTACGGCTGGCAGGCAGCGGACGCGGGCTGCATCGGCATCTGCTGGTCCAACACCATGCCCAACATGCCCGCCTGGGGCGGAAAGGACCGGAAGATCGGCAATAACCCGCTCATCATGTCCATCCCCAGAAGCGACGGCAGGCACGCGGTGGTCGACTGCGCGGTCTCCCAGTTCTCCTACGGCAAGATTGAGGAGACAAGGCTGAAAGGCAGACAGCTTCCCGTTCCCGGCGGATACGACAGCGAGGGTAATCTGACCACGGACCCCGCCAAGATCGAGGAGAGCTGGAGAGTGCTGCCCATGGGTTACTGGAAGGGCAGCGGCATTTCCATCGCCCTGGACTTAATCGCCACCGTGCTGACCAACGCCAATTCCGTCTCCAAAATCGGCACTTTTGGCGATGAAGTGGGCCTTTCCCAGGTGATGATCGCCATCGACCCGTGCAAATTCAATTCCGTGGAGCTGACGGACCGCATTGTGGATGAAATTCTGGCGGATATCAAGGCCTCCCAGCCGGCCGAGACGGGGGGAGAGGTATTTTATCCGGGAGAAATTGAGCTGAACACCCGCCAGGAGAATCTGGCGAATGGAATCCCGGTGATCGACGAAGTCTGGCAGACCATTCTCTCGCTGGAGCGGTGATCATTTGAACTGTAAAATTAGGTAAAACAGGGAGGCGATCCATGAATATCTACGACATTGCGGCGGAAGCCAATACGTCCATATCCACTGTGTCCCGGGTTTTGAACAATAAGGGAAACGTCAATCCCCAGATTCGCAAGCGGGTCGAGGAGGCGCTGAAAAAGTACGATTACAAACCCAGCGCCATTGCCCGCGGTATGGTTTCCAAGACCATGAAGAGCATCGCCATTCTCACCATCGACGTGCGGGTGACTCATTACGCCCGGATGATCTATGTGATCGAGCAGGAGTTCAGCAACCAGGGCTACAATGTGACGGTGTGCAACACGGGCGGCTCCATCGGGGAGTGCGACCGGTATTTTAAAATATTGGCGGAGAAACAGATCGACGGCCTGGTTCTGATCGGGTCCATTTTCAACAACCTGATCCATTATCCGCAGATCATTGCCCAGATTAAGGAGATTCCGGTGGTTCTGGCCAACGGCCATGTGGACAGTCCGAATTTTTATTCCGTATTGGTGGACGACACCAAGGCGATCCGCACGGTGGTGGATTATCTGTTGGACGGCGGCAGGAAAAACCTGGTCTATGTATTCGACCTGGAGAATGACAGCGCCCAGGCAAAGCGCCGGGGATTTGTGGAGGGATTGAAGCTGAGGGACGTTCCGCAGCCGGAGTCCCGGGTATTTACGGCGGCCTACGGCCTGGAGGGCGGCATGCAAGCCGCGGAGGAGATCATCCGCTCCGGGATCCCCTTTGACGGGGTGGTGTGCGGCGAGGACACCACGGCCATCGGCGTGATGAAGGGCCTGAAAAAACAGGGCTATCGCATCCCCGAGGACGTGGCGGTGACGGGCTGCAACAATTCGCCGGAAGCGCGGATCTGCGAGCCGGAGCTGACGACATTGGATAACAAACCGGAGCTTTTGGGCGGCATGTGCGCCCAGCTTCTCCGGGATACCATCGAGAAAAAAGGCTCGGCTGTCAGCGTCGCCATCCAGCCGGAGCTGGTGGTGCGCCAGTCCACTTGAGCGAAAAAAATTCCGCTGGCGGTACAATCCGCGCCGGCAGATTGGTAAACTTGCCGGTTGACAGCCAATACCGGATCTGTTATAGTTGATTACTGTACGAAACGAGAGGATGAAAGGCCTGAAGCGTGCCTGAAAACCTCTCGTTTCGGCGTGTGAAGGGAAATGATGACAGATCGGACCATGTTTGGAGTCTGAATTGTCTCGAAAAATGCGGTGCATGAAGCGAATTGGTGGGTATGCACAATCGGCCTGCCGCCCGCGCCCCGGGTGGGGAAGCGATGCGGAAGCGGCAGAGAAAGAAAGGAATTTATTATTATATGGAAGCAATGAAATTTGATACGTTACAGTTGGATGAGCGGATTCTGCGGGCCGTTACGGAGATGGGCTTTGAGGAGGCCTCTCCCATACAGGCGCAGGCCATTCCGGTGGCTATGGAGGGCAGGGACATGATCGGCCAGGCCCAGACCGGCACCGGCAAGACGGCGGCCTTCGGAATCCCGCTGCTGCAAAAGGTGGACCCCAAGGTCAAAAAGCTGCAGGCGATTGTGCTGCTGCCCACCAGAGAGCTGGCCATCCAGGTAGCGGAGGAAGTGCGCAGACTTGGCAAGTTTATGCACGGAATAAAGGTTCTGCCCATCTACGGCGGACAGGACATCGTAAAACAGATTCGTTCCTTAAAGGACGGCACCCAGGTGATCATCGGCACCCCCGGCCGTGTGATGGACCACATGCGGCGCAAAACCGTAAAGCTGGACTATGTGAACACTGTGGTGCTGGATGAGGCGGACGAGATGCTCAACATGGGTTTTCTGGAGGACATGGAGACCATTTTAAGCCAGCTCCCCGAGGAGCGTCAGACCCTGATGTTCTCCGCCACCATGCCTCCGGCCATCGCTGAGATCGCCCGGAAGTTCCAGAAGGAGCCGGTGACGGTCCGTGTGGTGAAAAAGGAGCTGACCGTTCCCAAGGTCACCCAGTATTACTACGAGGTGAAGCCCAAGAACAAGGTGGAGGTGATGTGCCGTCTGCTGGACTTGTACGCTCCCAAGCTGTCCATCGTGTTCTGCAACACCAAAAAGCAGGTGGATGAACTGGTGCAGGCGCTTCAGGGCAGAGGATATTTCGCGGAGGGACTTCACGGGGATTTGAAGCAGATGCAGCGCGACCGCGTGATGAACAGCTTCCGCAACGGCCGCACGGACATTCTGGTGGCCACCGATGTGGCGGCCCGCGGAATCGACGTGGGCAATGTGGAGGCGGTGTTCAACTATGACATCCCTCAGGACGATGAGTATTACGTGCACCGCATCGGCCGTACCGGCCGCGCCGGGCGGGAAGGCAAGGCCTTCAGTCTGGTGGTGGGCCGCGAGGTCTACAAGCTGCGCGACATCCAGCGCTACTGCAAGACCCGCATCATTCCCCAGGCTATCCCGTCCTTAAACGACATCACGGAGATCAAGGTGGAGAAGATTCTGGATCAGGTCGAGGAAGTGATGAACGACAGCGATTTGAGCAAGATGGTGGGAATCATTGAGAAGAAGCTGATGGAGGAGGAGTACACCTCCCTGGATCTGGCTGCCGCTCTGCTGAAAATGAACATGGGCGAGGACAGCGAGGACATCATCGAGTGTTCCGAGCCAGCCCGTTCCCTGGACGATTTGGACCGCTATGGCCGGGACTTTAACCGTGGCCGTGGCAGAACCACCGGCGGAAACCACAGCCGCCGCAAGGGCGCTACAGACCGCGCCGCCGTCGACTACATTGTGGAGGGCGACGGAGACGACATGGCCCGCCTGTTCATCAACATCGGCAAGGCCCAGCGCGTGACCCCGGGCGATATCCTGGGCGCGGTGGCAGGAGAGTCCGGCATGCCGGGACGCCTGGTGGGCAGCATCGACATGTACGACGGCTACACCTTCGTGGATGTGCCGGTGCGCTACGCCGACGAGGTGTTAAAGGCCATGGGCCATGCCAGAATCAAGGGCAGAAACATCCATGTGGAGAAAGCCACCGGTAGAAGATAGACTGCCGGAGCCAGGGCAAATATTCCGAAATGCAATGGGCCGCAGGCCGTGCCAGCGGCCCATTGCATTCAACAATCGCCCGCAGGCCGTGCCAGCGGCCTATCGCATTCAATACAAAAGCAGCAGGAGAACCGGCAAGGTTTTCCTGCTGCTTTTTTCGGCGATTTATGATTTGTGGCCTGTTATTCCGCCCAGTTCTCCCTCAAAAAGTCCACCATATCCGCAGCTTTTGGCGGACAGCCATTTAAATGCTTTTGGTGGCAGGATGTGCAGCTTCCCACGCCGATTTCACCGGTCCTGCCCTTATAGCCCTGCCCGATGGACACAGGCGGCAGGCCACGGTGCAGAAGCCCCGCGTCGCTCAGACGGTCCAGGGCGTAGATCAGGGAGCCGTAACAGGCGCTGCAGGCGTCCTTTGGGACGGTGTAGGCGGCCAGGGTGCGGACCCGGCGGGTCATTTCCAATTTCCGGTCCGGCAGGCAGTCCTCGTTGAGAGGGATGATATTGGCCGCGGAGAGGTCGGCGCTGCCCACGCCCAGGGCCTCGGCCAGGCGGATATACTCCACGTCGTTGGGGGAGTAGCCCATGCAGTCGCACACATAGGCGTCGCAGAGCACCGGGTCCCGGAAGCCCAGCACCCGGTTCATGACCACGGGATTTCCGCCCTCCTCGAAATCCAGGTCCCCGCAGATGTTGTCCACCAGGATGAAGCTGTCGGGGATCAGGGTGTTTAAATGGGCGATTGGGCGGTGCAGGCCCAGGGTGTGGAACCGGCGCTTCTCCGCATTGGGGAGCAGGCCCTTGTTGTTTTTCAGGGCGCAGGTGATAAGGGTCTGGCAGTGGCCCTTTAACACGGGCATGTTGATGAGGTAATCCGCAGCCGCCGCGCAGTCGCAGAGGCGGATGTTCATGCCGTAGGCGTCGTACTCCTTCCAGCTGTCCTTCTGGAGGTCGTAAAAGGGCACGTTGTAGGCGCGGCACACCTTGTCGCAGCCGGCCGCCCTGGCCGCCAGGTCCGTGCGGTCCCCCACCCAGGCTCCTTCGATCACACTGATGTGGTGAAAACCGTGTTCCTGTAAATACTCGATGGTTCCGGCCAGCAGCTGGGGATGGGTGGTGGCCCCGGTGGAGGGCGCGTTGGCGGACGCCAGGTTGGGCTTCAGCGCCACCTGCTTGTTCTGGTCCCCGATTAACGCCGCCACATCCGCCCGGGTTAAAATCTGCTTTGCCATCTCTTTGTAATCTGTGCCGTGAATGATCAGAATGTCCTGCTTTGTCATGGGAAAAGTTCCTCCTGATTCGGGTTCTGTGTGAGGGCGAACGACCTCGCCAAGCGGCCAGGCATGCATTCGCATTAGGTTCGTGGACGACCTCACCAAGTGCTCATAGTATACCATGTCCGCTAGGCTCGTGGACGACCTCGCCAAGCGGCCAGGCATGCATTCGCACTAGGTTCGTAAAATACCTCACCAAGTGCTCATAGTATACCACATCTTGTAATACTGCCACAACTGTACTATAATGTGAAAAGCATAAAAAACAATGACAGCGAGGAGTGAAGTCGGATGACCAAGACAAATGTGATGCGTATTCTGGACGCGGCGGGGATTGTTTACCAGGCGGGGAGTTATGAGGTGGACGAGGACGACTTGTCCGGGAGTCACGCCGCGGATTTGATGGGGGTGGATCACGACGCCATGTACAAGACGCTGGTGTTAAAGGGCGAGAAAAAAGGCTATGTGGTCTGCTGTATCCCGGTGGACGAGGAGCTGGACTTAAAGAAGGTGGCAAAAGCCGCGGGGGAGAAGAAGGTGGAGATGATTCACGTGAAGGATATGCTGGCAGTCACCGGCTACATCCGGGGCGGCTGCTCTCCGGTGGGAATGAAGAAGCAATATCCTACTTATATAGAAGAAACGGCTCAGCTCTATGACCAGATCACCGTCAGCGCGGGCCAGCGCGGCGTCCAGGTGACCCTGAATCCCGAGGACCTGCGCCGTTACGTGGAGGCGGAATTTGTTCCGCTGATCTGACCGGCGTTTCCTGTTTCAGGGTGGCAGAATTTTAGGAGAAAACAGATGATCATATTAATTGCAGGGGCCTCCCACACCGGAAAAACCGCTCTGGCACAGCGGCTGCTGGAGAAATACCATTACCCGTACCTCTCCATGGATCTGCTGAAAATGGGGCTGATCCGGAGCGGAAACACCGGGCTGACCCCGGAGGAGGACGGGAAACTCAAGGATTATCTCTGGCCCATTGCCCGGGAGATGATCAAAACCGCCATTGAGAACCGCCAGAACCTTGTGGTGGAGGGGATTTACATTCCCTTTGATTGGGAAAATGATTTCAGCGTGGAATACCGTAACGAAATCCGCTATTATTGTCTCGTGATGACGGAGGCGTATATTAAAGACCACTTTGACGATATCAAACAATACGCCAATGTGATTGAGACGCGGCTTGACGATTCCTACTGTACAGAAGCTTCTGTGCTCCAAGAAAATGCCTATAATCTGGAAATGTGCCGGAAATACAGCTGCAACTGTATCCTGATCGACGGCGATTACCAGGTGGATCTCGGCATTTAGCCGCGCGACCGGGCAGCGTCAGGAAGAAGCTGCGCAAGGAGCGCCGTTTGACATTTGGACAGACAGGAATTAAAATGAAAGAAAACAGGAGCGTTAACCAAACGAAATGAATTGAAGGAGGAACAAAGCGATGGAGCGAAATGAGATATACAGACGGGTGGACCACACTCTGTTGGCCCAGACGGCCACCTGGGAGGAGATCCGTGGAATCTGCGACGACGCCCTGGAGTATGGCACGGCCAGCGTGTGTATCCCGCCGTCCTACGTGGGGCGGGCGAAGGAATATCTGGGGGACCGGATGGCGGTCTGCACAGTGATCGGTTTTCCCAACGGTTACAATACCACGGCGGTCAAGGTGTTTGAGACGGAGGACGCCGTTGCCAACGGCGCCGACGAGATCGACATGGTGATCAATATCGGCTGGCTCAAGGACCGGGAATATGACCGGATCCTCGATGAAATCCGCCGGGTTAAGGCCGCCTGTGCAGGCCGGATTCTGAAGGTGATCATCGAGACCTGCCTGCTGAGCGAAGAGGAGAAGATCCGCATGTGCGGTATCGTCACCGAGGCCGGGGCGGATTTTATCAAAACCTCCACCGGATTTTCCACCGCAGGCGCCACCTTTGACGACATCCGCCTGTTTGCAGAGCACGTGGGTGAGGGCGTGCGCATGAAGGCGGCGGGCGGTATTAAATCCTTTGGGGACGCCGAGGAATTCATCCGTCTGGGAGCGGACCGCCTGGGGACCAGCCGCATCGTGAAGCTGGCAAAGGCCGAGAAGGCCGGTGGACAGACCGCCCTGGATTCGGACCGCTATTGATCCCGGACCGGACTGTTCAGCGCCTCGTCACAGCGGAATAAACAGCGGACAGCCCACATATCTTACATTAAAGAAGAGCTGCGGCTGCCGGAGCGCTGTCCGGGGATTTCCTCGAAACGGTGGGATTTTATTGACAATTCGAATATTATTCCGGGGAATGCTGGGTATACTGTCAGAATTGTTCACAAAAGTTCATAAAAATCCGCTTGAAAAATGAGATCGATTGCGCTATAATAAGGCCATACAAAATTATGTAACCTGTAACTACCTGGGATGTGCGATACTCTTACCAATTTTGAACCTACATTTCGACTCAGGGATTCCAATATTTTTAAACGGATGTCAGGCCTCCTTTGAGTGGAAGGCAGAAGTCTAAGTGAGGTTGCCCACCTAGCATTGCTAGGCGTCAATAAGTAAGAGACGGCATCTTGGGGTTACAGAAGACAAAAAGCAGCGAGCAATCGCTGCTTTTGCTTCTTGTAAATCTAAATTTGTAAATGACGCAGTGAGGGGGAAATATGAAGAACAAGATGATTTTATGGACGGCGGGTATGATATCCCTCGTCGTCGTGTTAATGATTATCATCGTGTCCCTGGAACCCCCAAAGGAAGGGATTACCCGCTCCCAGGCGTTCAAGGCGGCGGCGCTTCTGACCGCCTCCCGGGCGGAGTGTGAAGCCCACCAGAAGGCTGCGGGCCGTTCGCATTTCTCCGCAAAGGAGCAGGGAAACTGGTTTGTGAAATATATGGACTACCTCTACGACGAGGATTACCTGACCGAGGAGCTGACGCCCGCAAACCTGACCACGGCCCAGGGGCTTCTGACCTACAGGGAGGCTTCCTATCTGGCCGCCAGGGCGGGCAGTTCCTTCAAGGCCAGAGTGGGAGCCAACAAGCACAACCAGGACAGCCCCTACCCGGAGGAGGACTGGTGGGCCCTGTACGGAGCCATGGCCAAAGAGCTGGACCCGGAGGGGAAGATCACAGATGTGACCGCGGTGCTCTACGGCACGCCCTCCAACCTGGAGCAGGCGGCCAGCTGGACGGCCTACACCACAGAGGGGGACTACGGTTTCGAGGGACTTGCGCTGGACGCCTATATGGACTGTGAGATCCGCTTCCTGGCCCGCGAGGGCGAGATGATCGCCATGCGGGAACTGGTTTCCGAGGACGTTACATATCCCAACGTTTGGCTGACCGACGGGTCGGAGGGGCATTTTAAAGTGTATCTGGGCACTCTGAGCCGGGAGTTCACCGTTAACGGTAAGATGGGCAAGGCCGAGGACCTGGAGAACAATCTGGTGGATCTGGTGCTGAGCCGGGGCAGACTGGTGAAAATCGTACTGAAAAAGGACCGGATTAACGGCAAGGTCCTGTCGGTGACCCAGGACGCCATCGAGATCGAGGGCTACGGCCGTTTGGAGCTGGCGCCGAATTTCAATGTTTACAAGCTCTATGGGGATTTTAAAACTCTGAGCCTGAAGGATATTCTGGTGGGCTACAACCTGCAGGAGTTTGTGGCGGCGGACGGAAAGCTGTGCGCGGCCCTGGTGGAGCGCCAGTTCGACGCCAAGACGATCCGGGTGCTGCTGATGAACACCGGCTTCAAAAGCCTGTTCCACCCCTCTGTGGAGCTGACAGTGCACGGTTCCGCAGTTCTGGAGTACGACGTGGGGGAGGGAAAGACCGAGAGCGAGGAATTGGCTGACGGCGCATTGCTTCAGATACAGCCCGGGGACAAACGGCTGGCGAACGGCCGTCTGGAGATCCGGCCTGCCGGGGACGAGGGAATCACCATCAATTCCATTGAGCGGGCCCAGGGGAATCCCACCTACAGCGGCAGCCTGGAGATTCGCCAGGAGGCCGATGGGCTGGTGCTGGTCAACGATCTGTATCTGGAGGATTATCTGACCAAGGTGGTTCCCAGCGAGATGCCCTCCTCCTACGAGAAGGAGGCATTAAAAGCTCAGGCCGTGTGCGCCAGGACGTACGCTTACCGGCAGATTCAGGGAAACGCCTACAGCCAGTTCGGCGCTCATGTGGACGATAGCACCAACTATCAGGTGTACAACAACAAGGAGACAGACGAGAAGACCACGGCGGCGGTAAAGGAGACCTATGGGAAGATGCTGTTCTACGAGGATAAGGCCGTCGAAGCGTTTTATTTCTCCACCTCCTGCGGCCACACCACGGACGGAAGCGTGTGGGGGTCTGAGGGCGCCAAGCTGCCCTACCTCCAGGCAGTGGAGCTGCGGGACCGGAGAAAGACGCAGGACCTGACGGACAACGCGGCTTTTGACGCCTTTATCCGCAATCCCGACGTGCCGTCCTATGACAGCAGTTTCCCCATGTACCGCTGGGAAACGAACGTGAGCAGCGATCTGCTCAGCGGAAAGATCGGGGGAGTGGGAACGGTGCAGAACCTGACCGTCACCAAGCGCGGCCCGGGCGGAATCGCCCAGGAGTTGCTGGTGGAGGGCTCCGGAGGGAACACCACCATAAAGACCCAGGGCAGCATCCGCTCCACGCTGGGCGATCCGGGGCTTTCCATCGCCAAAAAGGACGGCTCGGTCATGGAAGGCAGCGACCTGCTGCCCAGCGCGTTTATCTCCATTGAGAAGCGTTCGTCCGACGACGGAACGATTTCCTTCCATATTTATGGAGGCGGATTCGGCCACGGCGCGGGCATGAGCCAGAACGGCGCCCAAGGAATGGCCAGAGAGGGCAAGGATTACAGGGAAATCCTGGATTTCTTCTACAAGGGAACGGAATTGCGAGAACAGTAGATTGGTTGCATACAGGGACAAAAAGGGGCGCGGCCCGGAAACTCACATAAAGTTTCCGGGCTGCGCCCTTTTTGCGGCCTGCCGCCAGGCCAACACACCGCCAGTCCAACCTGCCGCCGGTCCAACCCGCCGCCGGTCCAACCCGCCGCCGGTCCAACCCGCCGCCGGTCCAACCCGCCGCCG
>ENA-UOJP01000340-UOJP01000340.1-human-gut-metagenome-genome-assembly--contig:-C102-NODE-340-length-97384-cov-16.507783_pt1 | contig 97384 bp, 106 predicted proteins | sample MGYA00242353_ERZ723900 | MGnify/ENA metagenome assembly ERZ723900 | reverse complement strand
ATTTAATAATATATAAATATTATTAATACTAATTAATCTATAGTTATAATGCTGTTTAAAATTTAACTATTATCTAATATTTGGAAAAAATGGATGATTTTTTCCGGTAAAATATGATTAAAACGAAAAATAAAATTGGTCAATTTGTAAAATTTATCGGGAAAAGTATAGAAATATGAAAGGATTTAACGTACACTTAACATTAAAGTAATAAACTCATAATGAAATTGTAAAAATGAATTCAAAAATGCAAGGATCTGAAAATTGAGACGGGTGGGATAGTATGGAAATAGGGAGTATGTTGATGCAGCTGGCCGGAGGCCTTGGGTTGTTCTTGTTCGGAATGAAGCTTATGGGGGACGGCCTTGAAATGGCGGCCGGCTCAAAGCTGAGAGGAATGATCGAGCGCTTGACCAAAAACAAGTATATGGGCGCTTTGGTTGGCTTGGTGGTTACGGCTGTCATTCAAAGCTCCTCTGCCACCACGGTGATGGTGGTAGGCTTTGTAAATGCTGGACTGATGAATTTAGCCCAGGCGGTAGGCGTGATCATGGGCGCTAATATCGGTACTACGGTCACCGGTGTGATGATCGCTATCAATCTAACCGCGATCGCGCCGCTGGCGGTTCTCATCGGCGTGGTAATGATATCCTTTATTAAGCGAAACAGCGTTAAGCATATCGGCCAAATCATCGCGGGCTTCGGAATCCTCTTTATGGGCATGAAAATGATGAGCACCGCTATGGAGCCTCTCTCGGAGTCTGAGGTTTTTACCAGCCTGATGACCTCTTTCTCCAACCCGCTTTTGGGCGTGCTGGTCGGACTGGTGTTTACCGCGATTATCCAAAGCTCCTCCGCCTCTGTCGGCGTACTTCAGGCGTTGGGCGCGGCTGGCGCCATCACCCTCCCAAGCGCGATTTATGTGATTTACGGCCAAAATATCGGCACCTGCGTCACCGCGCTGATTTCCAGCGTGGGCACCAGCAAGACAGCGAGAAGAACCGCGGTGGTTCACTTAATGTTCAATGTATTTGGCGCAATCCTGTTTATCGTCATCAGTATGCTGTTTCCCTTTGCGGAGCTGGTTCAGAGAATCGCCCCGGGCAGCGTGATGGCTCAGATTTCGATTGTCCACGTGATTTTTAATATTGTTTGCACCGCGATCATGCTTCCTCTGAGCAGCCTGCTGGTAAAGGTTGCCTGTAAAGTGATTCCGGGCTCTGATCCGGTCAAAAGCTCCAACTCCTTGGCTTATCTGGATGCCAGAATTCTGAGCACTCCTCCGGTCGCCGTTGCCCAGCTGTTTAAAGAGGTGGACCGTATGGGGCAGCTTGCTAAGGAAACCTTAGGGATGGCCATGGACGCCTTGATTACCCAAGATAATACTAAGGTGGATCAAATCTATGAAAATGAAAATACGATCAATTTCCTAAACCGGGGGATCGCGGAATATCTGGTAAAAATCAACGGCTTGGATTTGGAGGATTATGACCGGCAGGCCTTGGGCTCGATGTACCATGTCATCAGCGATATGGAGCGGATCGGGGATCACAGCGAGAACCTGTGTGAGCTGGCCCAGACCTTGAAGAAATCCAAGCAGAAATTCAGTCCTTGGGCGGTGGAGCAGGCCACGGAGATGCGAAACCGGGTGGAGGCGATGCTGGAAGAGGCATTGCAGATGTTTGCCAGCCGGGAAACTCAGCCCCAGATGGCGGCGGATATCAACCGCCGGGAGGAAATCATCGACGATGCCACACAGGAGTTGAAGGATCTCCATATTGAGCGGCTGAACCAAGGAAAGTGCTCTGTGGTTGCGGGAACGGTGTTTATGGACATGCTCACCAACCTGGAGCGAATCGCCGACCATTGTACGAATATCGCTTATTCCATGACCAACCAGAAAAACCACGAGCTGCAAAGCACGATCCCCGTGGAGCCGGTGGCGGTAAGGTAATTTTGGAATTTTCAATTAGCTGGATATGAGAAAAATATACTCGAAAGAGCAAGCCTAATGCGGGCTTGCTCTTTTTGATTGATATTAAATGAAAAAATAGCTATAATAAATAGATAATAGAGCTTTTAGAAAGGAGGAGACCTTCGTTGCGTTTCACTATCAGCCCCTGCACCGCGCAAGGGGACACGGTATTTTTGATTTATGACGAAGCAGGAGAGGTGCGCTACCGGGTGACCAGAAGTAAAAAGCCCGCCGGCGCCGTGCTGCTGCTTACTGATTCTCAGGGAACTGCGGCCGCCAAAATTAAGCAGAGGGTGTTTCCTCCTATTATCCGGTACGGGATTTCGCCGGCGGAGGGGAAAAATCTCAGCGTTACCTTGCGGATTTCCGGGAATGGGATTCCCCAGCAATTGGTTTTGGGCGGGGTCACCTGGCATTTCCGGGGCGATTTGGTGGCGCGGAATTTTGACGTGATTGATGTTGACTCCAGCGTGCTGCTAAGCCATCAAAAATGCTGGAAGGATAGAATGGACTGCTTTGCGGTGGAAATCCGTCAGCCGGCGTTTGAGGTGCCGCTGCTTTGCGTCTGTTTGTGTGTGGATCTTACTACAGAAGGCGATATCAACGCCGTAGTTGCTATAAATTAGAAGGAATCGGCCCGGATTTTAAGTGATTCTATCATTGTACGAGTCCTGCTCCTTGTGATATAATAGAGTGTAAAATTGATGAAAAAAGAAAATGAAAGCAAGTAACAGGAAAAAGAGGTAAGCTTGAATGGATGTAAGAGAGAATTTGCGGAATATTGCCATTATCGCCCACGTAGACCACGGCAAAACCACCCTGGTGGATCAGATGCTGCGGCAAAGCGGTATTTTCCGGGCGAACGAGGCGGTGGCGGAACGGGTAATGGATTCCAATGATTTGGAGCGGGAGCGCGGGATTACCATTCTTTCTAAAAATACGGCGGTCATGTATCAGGATACGAAAATTAATATTGTGGATACTCCCGGTCACGCCGATTTTGGCGGCGAGGTAGAGCGGATCCTGATGATGGTGGATGGCGTTCTGTTGCTGGTGGACGCTTTTGAGGGCTGTATGCCCCAGACCCGGTTTGTGCTGAAAAAGGCTCTTGGCTTGGGAAAGAGGCCTGTGGTTGTGGTGAATAAGATCGACCGTCCCGGCGCCCGGCCTGCCGAAGTGGTGGATGAGGTGCTGGATTTGTTTATTGAGCTGGGCGCGGATGATGACCAGCTGGAGTTTCCGGTGATTTACGCCTCCGGCAGAGACGGCTACGCTACCACGGATCCGGCTGTGCCCGGCAAGGATATGACCCCGTTGTTTGAGGCTATTTTGAAATATGTGCCCGCCCCGAAGGGAGAATTGAACGGACCGCTGCAGATTTTGTTTTCCAATATTGATTACGATGATTATGTAGGCCGTATTGGCGTGGGCAGAGTGGAGCGCGGCCAGGTGAAAACTGGCCAAAGCGTTGTCCTGTGCCACAACGATGGTACGACCAAGCAGGCCAGAATTACTAAAATGTACCAATTTGAGGGCTTGAAAAGGGTAGAGGCCCAATCCGCCGCCCTGGGGGACCTAATTGCGGTGTCCGGAATTACGGATCTGAATATCGGCGAGACTGCCTGCGATCCCGAATGTGTAGAGCCCCTGCCCTTTGTAAAGATTGACGAGCCGACGGTATCTATGATGTTCATGGTGAATAACAGCCCCTTTGCCGGCCGGGAGGGAAAATACGTCACCTCTCGGAATATCCGGGACCGGCTCTTCAAGGAAGTGGAAACCAACGTAGCCATGCGGGTGGAGGAAACGGATTCCTCCGATACCTTTAAGGTCAGCGGCCGGGGAGAGTTGCATCTTTCCATTCTGATCGAAACCATGCGCCGGCAGAACTATGAATTTCAGGTTTCCAGGCCTACGGTGATTTATAAGACCATCAATGGAAAGCTTTGCGAGCCGATGGAGCTTTTGATGATCGAGGTGCCTGACAATTACGTGGGCGCTGTGATGGAAAAGCTGGGCACCCGCAAGGCGGAGCTTTTGAATATGGGCACCCGGGAAACGGGCACCACCCATCTGGAGTTTAAAATTCCCGCCAGAGGGCTGATGGGCTACCGCTCTGAATTTTTGACCGATACCAACGGTAACGGAATTATGAACCATGTGTTTGACTGCTATGAGCCGTACAAGGGCGATATTTTACAGCGGCAGCAGGGCTCTTTGATCGCTCACGAAACGGGGGAAACCACAGGCTATGGCTTGTTTGCCGCCCAGGACCGGGGCAGATTGTTCGTAGGTCCCGGCGTTCCGGTCTATGAGGGGATGATCGTGGGAGCGTCTCCAAAGTCCGAGGATATCACGGTGAATGTGTGTAAGAAAAAGCACGTGACCAATACCCGGGCCGCCGGCTCCGACGAGGCGCTGAAGCTGACTCCTCCCAGTATTATGAGCCTGGAGCAGTCCTTGGAATTTATCACCGACGATGAACTGGTGGAGGTCACGCCAAAGAGCATCCGGTTGAGAAAGACGATTTTGAATAAGGAACAACGGATGAAAAATGCCAGCCGGAAAGGATAAGCTTTTTCCCTGGTTCCTAAGGCGGGCGCTGGGAGAGGTGTCCGCTTTTTTTATGTATCCGTTTGATTGGCTGCGCGGCGGATGTTCCTCTGATACCGCTTTTGGCGCTGACGGGAATGCTGCCCCTTAGGTTGAGTACCGGCGTATCGGATAAATCGTACTTTCCAGTGAATTTTAAGCAGGTCCGCGGATACTCCGCCCGATCGGGCGGGGCGTTGTGCCTCTGAAAGGAGAAACTGTCTTGGAAATTTTCGACGTAATGCTGAAAGCAGCCTATCTTGGACTGACCGGAGTAGGAATGCCGTTAGCAGTGCTGGCATATTTGATTTATGGAAGCCTGAAATGCGGAACCCGAACCGGCGGCCTGCTGTTCTGCGGTCATCTGCTGGTTTCCGTGCTGGCGGGCGGCGTGGTGTTTTTAGGCGGCGGATGGATCTTCGAATCTAGCGCGGCGGGCGCTTTTCTGAATTTCGCAGCGGCCGCGGCTGCTGCAGCAGCGGGCGTCAGCCTGTTGGTATCCGTATTCCGTGACCACGCCTTCATGGATCGGGAATTAGCGGTTCAGGCGGAACCGGAGCCAGAGCCGGAATATCAGGATATCTATTCCCAATCGGGCCCGGCTCCGGCTCGAAGATCTGTGAAAAAACGTCCCCAGGCGGGAGAAAATATTTTTTTGTTCGGCTTGGTCTTTACCCTTACGGATGTTCATTGGCTGACCTGGATCAGCGTATCCGCCAAGTCCCTGACGGTTCAGGCTTTTGAGTCCGGCGGCTCCGGCTTTTTAGGCGTGGCGTCCGCCTTGCTCTTTTTGGTCGTTTTCATTCTGTTTGAGATGATTCTGTTTCTGGCGCTGTCCAAAATCATTTCATTATTTCAGGGGATTCTGGCGCACTGGGTTTTCCGGATCATAGCGGGAGTTTGCGGCGGGCTGCTGGTGGTTTCCGCCGTGGGAAAAGCGATCGATATGGTGAAGAACTTAGGGATGTTGAGTTTTTAACTGGGAACTATGATGATGGGAGAGCTTCCATGGAGTTTGTAATTCTTGACCTGGAATGGAACGGAACCTACAGTAAAAGAAAAAGCGGCTTTTTCAACGAGATTATAGAATTCGGCGCGGTTAAGGTAAACGACCGCCTGTGCGTGGAGGATACCTTCTCCGTGGTGGTAAAGCCCCAAATTGGTAAGAAGCTCAGCAGCAAGGTTAAAAACCTGACGAACATCAGCAGTGAGGAGCTGGGGCTGGGCGTTACGTATACCAGGGCGGTAAGTAAATTTAAAAAGTTTTTAGGAAACGCAGTTCTGATGACCTGGGGAACCTCGGATATCTTAGCCCTGATGGAAAACCATCAATATTATTGGGGCACGGACCGCCTGGACTACATAGAGGGCTATGTCAATCTGCAAAGCTTTTGCGAACGGCGCGTGTACTATGAGAGGGGAAAGCAAATGGGGCTTTCCACTGCGGCTCAGCTTCTGGGCATCGATGTGCAGGGAATGGAGCATCATCGGGCGCTGGATGACAGCCTTTTGGCCTTGGCCTGTTTTCGAAGGCTTTATGATGAGGAAGAGCTGAAACCTTTCTTTGAGGATGCCTCAAAGGATCAATTTTATGATAAAATGCGGTTTAAAACGACTATCCTTTGCGATCTCAGCAATCCTCTGCTAAAGGATGCGGATATGAGCTTTGAATGCCCGGCGTGCGGGGCGGAGGCGAAAAGGAATGGCGAGTGGGAGTTTAAAAACAAAAGCTACCGGGCAGACTTCCGGTGTCCGTGCTGCGGCGGGGAATTTAAGGGGAGAATTCAGTTTAAGCTGAAGTACGAGGGCGTAGTGGTAAAAAAGACCACCGCCCGCAAGGAAGAAGAACCTGCGGGAGAAATGGCTGCGGCGGAGGAGGCTGACGGATAAAAAGAGGGCTGCTTCAAAAAAATTTGTCCGCTTGCATTGAAAGGCGCGGAGATTTAAAATGCGGCTTTTGCCTCCCTGCGGGAAGGCTGGCGCCGCCGGCGGCCCTCCCAATGCTTCCCCTCCGTTTCTGCGGCGGCGATCGCTGCTACGCGGGGAAGGCAGACCGAAAAAAGTGCTTTCCGGCTTATTGCCTGAAAAGCAGAAACAGTGACAGAATTCAGCGCCCCCTGAGGGCTAAGCCGGCTGGAAACCTTTCCGGAACGGCGGGAGGTATCTGCCCGCCGGTTTTGTTACTACGGAAAAGGGCTTGCCGGGAATAGGAGGAAGCTATGGTATTTCACAGCAGCGCGATGCGTCTTAACTTTAAGGAAGGGGTAGGCTATTTGACCTTTCCGGCCTTGGAAAGCTATCCCTTCGTCCGCCACGCCTTTTCCACCCGGCTGGGGGGCGTCAGCAAAGACGAGTTTTTTTCCATGAATCTCAGCTTTCACCGCGGAGACCCGGATGAAAATGTATTGGAAAATTACCGACGCATCTGCGGGGCGGCAGGCTTTCCTTACGAGGGGCTGACCGCTTCGGCGCAGGATCATCACACCTTTATTCGGCGGGTGGGAAGGCAGGATAGAGGCGTCGGCATTTTCCGGCCCAGAGATTTGGAAAGCGTGGACGGCTTGGTCACCGACGAGCCGGATGTGGTGCTGGTTACCTATTATGCCGACTGTGTTCCCCTTTACTTTTTAGACCCGGAAAAGAGGGTGATTGGCTTGGCTCATGGCGGATGGCGGGGGACTGCCGGCCGGATCGGACGGAAAATGGTAGAGAAAATGAAGGCGGAATACGGATGCCGTCCGGAGCGGATCATAGGAGCGATCGGCCCGTCTATAGGAGCCTGCTGCTATGAGGTGGATGAGCCGGTGGCAAGGGAGTTTTTGGCCCTTTCTGACCTGGAAACGGAAAGATTTGTTATGGATAAGAAAAACGGAAAGTATAACCTTGACCTGTGGGAGGCCAACCGGCAAATCATGGTCAGGGCCGGGATGCGTCCGGAAAATATTACAGTGACGGATTTGTGTACCCGTTGCAATCATGATTGGCTCATTTCCCACCGGGCAACCGGAGGAAAACGGGGCGGTATGGCGGCGATGATGTGTTTGGTGGAGCAGTGCAGCCAGGCGGAGGAAAAAGCATGACAGAGCTGATGCAGGCGTGCCGCATTTGTCCCCGAAGCTGCGGCGCCAGAAGGGAAAGAGAGAGCGGACAAGGCTTTTGCCGCATGGGTGTATTTCCCAGGGTAGCCAGAGCGGCCCTCCATTTTTGGGAGGAGCCATGCATCAGCGGAACGAGAGGATCCGGTACTGTGTTTTTCAGTGGATGTTCCCTTCGGTGCGCCTTTTGCCAAAATGAAGAAATCAGCACCCGGGATTTTGGAAAGACGGTCGCCCCGGAGGAGCTTGCTCAAATATATCGGGAGCTGGAGGAGAAAGGGGCTCACAATATCAACCTGGTAAATCCAACCCATTTTGTCCCGGCGATTTTAGAAAGCTTCCGGCATTACCGGCCTAAGGTTCCAGTGGTGTATAACTCCAGCGGCTACGAGACGGTGGAAACCTTAAAGCTGCTGGAGGGGAGCGTGGATATCTATTTGCCGGACCTAAAATATTCCGACGAGGAAAAGGCGCGGAGATATTCCGGCGCAGGCGATTATTTCCAGACGGCGTCTAAGGCAATCCCAGAGATGGTCAGACAGACGGGAAGGCCGGTATTCGGTCAGGACGGTATGCTGGTAAGAGGAACGGTAGTCCGGCATTTGGTGCTGCCTTTGGCTACGCAAAACGCCATTGGCGCGCTCCGATTTTTGAAAGAAGCGTTTGGCGATCAGATTCTTGTGAGCCTGATGGGACAATACGTTCCCTATGGGAGAGTGCGCCTGGGGGAATTCCCTGAGCTCAACCGCAGGATCACCAGAAGGGAGTATGAGAAGGTGCAGGATGAGCTGTTCCGCCTGGAGTTAAACGGCTTTGTACAGGAGCTAAGCTCGGCAAAAAAGGACTTCATTCCCAGCTTTGATCTGACTGGCGTTGAAAGGAGAGAAGACGGTGAATAGGCTTAAGGAAGAACAGCGGGAGGAAAAGCGCCGCCTTTTGGGGCTTCCCATTTATTCTGCCTCAGAGGAGATTTTAAGCGCCGTCAGCCATGGGATTGGGGTGCTTTTATCGATCGCGGCGCTGGTGCTTCTTTTGGTGAGCGCTCCCGGCGATCCGATTGTGATTGTGTCCTTGTCTATTTACAGCGCCACGTTAATTCTTTTATATTTGGTTTCCACCCTGTATCACGCTTTAGGAGTGAACAAGGGAAAGAGGGTGTTCCGCATCTTGGACCATTGCTCCATTTTTTTGCTGATCGCCGGCACCTATACGCCTTTGAGCCTTGTCATCATCGGCGGAACGGTGGGGTGGGTGCTGTTTGGCGTCATCTGGGCGGCAGCCGTGGTGGGAATCGTATTTAACGCTGTTAATTTAAAGCGGTTCCAAAGGCTGTCGATGGTATGCTATATCTGTATGGGGTGGGCGGTGATTTTCGCCGCGAAGCCTCTGGCCGGCTCCATGCCCTTTTGGGAGATGATTCTTTTGCTGGCTGGAGGCGTTTTTTATACGGTAGGAGCGGCGCTGTATGGAATAGGAAAGAAAAGGAAGTATGTGCATTCCCTCTGGCATCTGTTCGTGCTGGCGGGAAGCATATTCCATTTTTTCTGTATCTACGGCTGTCTGTAGTCAAAAAGCATAATTAGATTTTTCATATTGGTATCGTCCAGACGTTTGGCAAGGCTTTCCAACGCTGCGCAAATAATTATCGCGAGGCATGCTGCGGAAAATGGAGAGCGCGCTATGCCGCGAAGCTGCTTTTACAGCGTCTTGGTGCTTCTGGAAAACGCAATCCGACCGCGGTGTCCAAAAGATGTGAGCGATATGCGGCGAAGAACGCTCCGACCCGCGGCGGCAGAGGAAAGCGAAACAGTTGTTTGCAGTGCCCGCTCGTAAGGAATTAGAAAAAATTTACAAAATAGGCACAAATATTACGCGGGGAATGGTATAATTATTCTATAAGATGCAAAATGGAAATGGAAGGGTGCATTGTTATGAAAAAGTTTTTAGGGGAATTTAAAGAATTTGCCTTGCGGGGTAACGTGATGGATTTGGCGATCGGCGTTATTATCGGCGCAGCGTTTCAAGCGATCGTTACGTCGCTGACGGGGGATATTATTTCCCCGCTGCTGGGCCTGTTCGGTCAGGTGAATTTTGACTCTTTGGCCATCACCGTGGGACAGGCCACGATCAGATACGGCGCGTTTCTGACTGCGGTGCTGAACTTCGTCATCATGGCTTTGGTAATCTTCCTGTTTGTGAAGCTGACCAATAAGCTGTCCAAATGGGGAAAAAAGCCAGTGGAGGAGCAAAAGGCTGCCACAAAGATTTGTCCCTACTGCTGCTCCGAAATTTCTCTGGAAGCAAAGCGCTGTCCCCACTGCACTTCGGTGCTGGACAATAACCAATCAGACTCTATTTAACAGCTTTGTCAATTCCGGCGGCGTAATTTGGAGGTTGAAACCATGGAGTATACCACAAAAGAAATGAGCTATGACGCCAGCAGCGGTGAAGGAAGAATTTTCGCCAGGGGGTTCGCTCCGGCGGATAAAAATGCGGTCCGGGGGATTCTCCAGATCGCTCACGGTATGGCGGAGCACAGCCTCCGGTATGAAAGTTTCGCCAAATACTTGGTGGCGAAGGGATTTGTGGTTTGTGTCAACGACCATGCGGGGCATGGAAAATCGGCGGTGGATGAGGAGAGCTTTGGTTATTTTGGTCCGGGAGGCTATCAGAATCTGGTAAAGGATATGAATAAGCTGCGCCGGATTATCCAGGAAGACTTTCCCAGTGCTCCTTATATGCTCATGGGCCACAGTATGGGTTCTTTTTTGGCTAGGCGTTATCTCAGCGACTATGGTGAAGGAGTCAGCGCAGCGGTACTCTGCGGCACCAGCGCGGGTTTTTCTCCTGCTGTTATGAAGATGGGCCTAGCTTACGCCAACAGAATTGTAATGAAAAAGGGTCCCAAGGCTCATGACGACCAGCTAAAAAAATTAACCACTGGTGGGTATAACCGTTCCTTTCAGCCGGCCCGCACGGAGAATGACTGGCTCTCTCGGGATGAGGCTCAGGTGGATTTGTACAATCAGGATCCGTTGTGTGGATTCGATTTTACAGTGTCCGGCTATCGGGATTTGGTCACTCTGCTTTTCGACGTGAATAAGCCGCAGTGGTTCCGCTCCGTACCGACTGATTTTCCGATTTTAATGGTTTCTGGAGACCAGGATCCGGTAGGGGATTTTGGAAAGGGCGTTAGAAAAGTTTACCACCGTTTGGTGAAAACCGGCCATGATGTCAAGCTGATTCTTTATCCCGGCGGAAGACATGAAATTCTCAATGAAACGAATAGAAAACAGGTTTATGAGGATATCGCCTCGTTTTTGCTGAAAGCAACAGATTGATAAAAAAGGCAGCCGCTTTACTTGAAAGGCGGCTGCCTTTTTTACCGGCCGTTTTTAATACCGTATATAGATACTGTTAGTGTATACTTTCGCTTTTGACAGACGGCAGACCTGTTTCTGTGTTCTTTATAGATTGTTCTCAAGGATCATCGTCAGCATAATAAAAGGAGAGCGGAATAAAACCGCTCTCCTTTTTAGAGAATCCAGGAATTTAGGCGCAATACATTATTCCCTCGATTATTCACCAAAATATCTCTTTAAAAGGCCGGCGAAAGCCTTGCCGTGACGAGCCTCGTCGCGGGCCATCTCGTGGACGGTGTCGTGGATGGCATCCAGATTAGCGGCCTTCGCGCGTTTGGCCAGATCAAACTTGCCGGCAGTCGCGCCGTTTTCAGCCTCTACACGCATTTCCAGATTCTTCTTAGTGCTGTCGGTAATAACCTCGCCCAGAAGTTCGGCAAACTTAGCGGCATGCTCAGCCTCTTCATAAGCGGCCTTTTCCCAATACAGGCCGATCTCCGGATAACCTTCTCTGTGGGCGACACGGGCCATAGCCAAATACATACCAACCTCGGTGCACTCGCCGTTAAAGTTAGCTCTTAAATCCTCCATGATGTCTTCGCTGGAACCCTGGGCAACGCCTACTACGTGCTCAGCAGCCCAAGACATTTCGCCTTTCTGCTCCACGAACTTCTCTTTAGGAGCCTTGCACTGGGGGCAGAAATCAGGAGCGGTTTCTCCTTCGTAAACATAACCACAAACAGAGCATACAAATTTCTTCATTTTAAATTCCTCCAAATCATAATATTCTATCTTATAAAGGGCAAATCCCTTTATTTACTATTAACCGGCGTTCTTTTGGGCGTTAAGACATTCCTCGCAAATGCCATGAAACACTAGATCATGAGAATCAATCTGACAGCGGATTCGCTTACTAACATCGAAATCAAGCTGGGCGTCCTGCTCCACATCTTCCACATCCAAAACGCAGCCGCACTTGGAGCATATAAAGTGGGCGTGAGGAGCGGTGGTGCCATCCAATCGTTCCTGTCCTTCTACTACGCCGACGCTTATAATCAAACCATCTTCTTTGAATCGAGCAATGTTGCGGTAAACCGTGCCAAGACTTAAATCAGGATAAATTGGTTTTAATTTTTGATAGATCCAATCAGCAGTGGGATGAATATCGGTGGAACAGATGGCAGATAGAATGGCTTCTCTTTTCCGGCTGTAATTCTGTCTCTTTTCCATTTAGTTCTCCTAAAATCAATAATAGTTATTGTTTCTGTTTATAGAATAACACACATTTTTCCATTTGTAAAGTCTTTTTTTAAAGAAGTCATAAAAAAAGATTTTCCTCCTATATATAAAAGGAGCGTAGTTATTCGGGAGGACAGCGTAATGGAAAGAAAATACAGCCTGTTGAAACGAGGCGGGAAAGCGGCGGCGGGGGGAACTGTTCTGGGCTTGGCCTTGCTATTGTCCGTTTTGGGATTTCACGGAGGCCTTCTGCCGGCAAACGCCGTGCCTGAGGAAGGCTGTGAGCTTCCCATCATTATGTATCACGGTTTGCTGAAGGAGGAAGCCCGGCAAGGAAAATACGTGCTTTCCCCGGCACAGTTCGAATCGGATTTAAAGTACCTGAAAGAAAACGGATACCATACCGTGGTAGTGCAGGACCTGATCGATTATGTGGAGAAAGGTGTTCCGCTGCCGGAGAAGCCAGTGATGCTTACTTTTGACGACGGCTATTACAATAACTACTATTACGCCTTTCCGTTGTTGGAGGAGTACGACGCGAAGATCGTAATTTCCCCGATCTGCCGCTATACCGATGAATACAGCCAGGCGGAAGACGCTCATCCGAACTATTCTCATATCACCTGGGATAACATTAACGAAATGATAGATTCGGGCCGGGTGGAGATTCAGAACCATTCTTATAACATGCATTCCTATGATGGAAAAAGAGTAGGCGCCAAGCGAATGAAGGGGGAAAGCGACTTGGATTATGAGGCGGCGTTTACCCAGGATCTGACTAGGGCGCAGGAGAGGATCCGCCAAATGACCGGTTGGACGCCGACCTGCTTTGCCTATCCCTTTGGAGCGATCAGCGACGGAACCCAGACGATGCTGAAGACAATGGGGTTTCAGTCCAGCATGACCTGTGAAAGCCATACCAATCAAATTACCCGTGATCCGGAATGTCTTTTCGGGCTGGGAAGATATCTCAGGCCAGGCTTGCAGAGTACGGAAGCGTTTTTTCAGAAAATCGGGCTATAGCCCTTTGACCAAGGAAAGGAGTACATTATGCCGAAAATTTACTTGAGCCCCTCTTTACAGGAATATAACCCCTACGTAGACGGCGGCAACGAGGAGTACTATATGAATTTGATTGCCGACGCCATGGAGCCTTATCTGAACTCCAGCGGAATCCAGTTTACCCGCAATGAACCCAGCCAAAAATTGTCCCAGGCCATTGCTCAAAGCAATGCCGGAAACTATGACCTGCACCTGGCCCTCCACTCCAACGCCGCGCCGCCCGCCCTGTCCGGGCAGATCCGGGGAACCGATGTGTATTACTACGACGGCAGCGTCAAAGGAAAGAGGGCGGCAGAGATTATCGCAAATAACTTTAAGGCGATTTATCCGGATCCAAACAAGGTCAAAACCGTACCAACCACGACCCTAGCCGAGCTGAAGCAAACCAGAGCGCCGGCGGTGCTGCTGGAGGCCGCTTATCATGATAACAGTGCCGACGCCCAGTGGATTCGGGATAATATTGATAATATCGCCAGAAATCTAGTGCTTTCCTTAACAGAGTATTTTGGGATACCCTTTGTACCCCCGGGAGGCCAGCCTCAGCCCCAGAGGCAGGGAACAGTAGCAACCCAGCAAACGCCTCTTAATATCCGCAGCCAGCCCAGCTTAAGCGCCCAGGTGATCGGCCAGGCGCCTAAAGGCGCCACGGTCGCCATATTAGGGGAAAGCGGCGATTGGTATCAAATTCGCTATCAAAATATTACCGGCTATTCCAGCAAGCAATATATCCGCTAATGCTTTTCATTTTAAAAATTTAGCGGTATAATGAAAATAGCTTTTACGCTGTTTCTGCCAGGAGAATCTATCTTGAGGAAGGCTCGGCAAAAGATAAATAGAGGCGGAAGCCGGTAAAGGAACAGGAAAGCTATGGAATATGCAAAAAATCTGAGGACGGAAACAAGATGAAGTTAACTGAGGTGATGGAAAATGGATCAGAATTGTAAAGCGGTGGTGGAAAAGAGAATTCAAAGAACGATGGAAAGCCTGCAGAAAAATAACATGCAGGCGTATTATGCGGCGACTAAGGAAGATGCTGTCGCGCAGGTGGCCGGCCTGCTGAAGCCTGACGACGTGATCTCCTTTGGAGGTTCTATGTCCTTGCGGGAATGCGGCGTGATGGAGCTGCTGAGAAGCGGAAGCTATCCGAAGCTGATGGACCGGGATCAGAAGGGCCTGACCAGAGAACAGGTTCAGGAAATTTATAGAAAGTCCTTTTTCGCCGACGTATACCTGATGAGCTCCAACGCGGTAACGGAGAGCGGCGTCCTTTATAACGTGGACGGCAACGGAAACCGGGTCGCGGCCTTGACCTTCGGACCGAAAAGCGTCATTGTGGTGATGGGCTACAATAAAATCGTCAAGGACTTAGATGAAGCGGTTCGCAGGGTGAAAACCGTCTCCGCGCCGGCTAATGCGGTAAGGCTGAATTGTGAAACCTACTGCAGGCATACCGGGGTCTGCGTCTCCCTTTCCAAGGAGCATCCGGAAATGGCGGATGGCTGCCGTAACAGCGACAGAGTGTGCGCGACCTATGTAGTCAGCGGACAGCAGCGGGTCAAGGACCGGATTAAGGTGATTTTAGTGGGAGAAGAGTTAGGGTACTAAAAACGGCGGTTCCTGGGAAAAATTGTACTATTGAGAGAAGCGAAAGAAAAACAAAACGGACGCCGGAGGAATTTTTCCTCCGGCGTCCGTTTTGTTTTTTGCGGGGCCCCGCGGCATGGCGCGGGGAAATAGATTTTTTCCTATCCGGTATCGCAAAGCGGTTCTTATTTAGCTCTGTATGGTAATACCTTCCAGGCACATGCGGATGCAGTCCTGAGGACAGACCTCGACACACTTTCCGCAGGCCGTGCACTTTGCCGGGTCAACCGAGGCTTTGAATTGATTGACCGTAACAGCGCCGGATTCACAGGCCTTCACGCATTTCATACAGCCGATGCAGCCCACCTTGCAAAGCTTGCGGGTAACGCCGCCCTTATCGCAGTTGGAACACCGTACCACGGCCTGAGGCTTTAGGGGCACGAAAGAAATCAAATGCTTAGGACAGGCCTGTACGCACTTGGAACAGCCCTTGCAGCGATTGGGATCAATGCTGGCGACACCGTTGCAGACCTTGATAGCGTCGTACTCACACACGGCGGCGCAGTCGCCCAGCCCCATGCATCCGAAGGAGCAGGAGGAGATACCGCCGTAAAGCTGGACAGCGGCGGCGCAGGAGCTTATCCCCTGGTATTTCATCCGGTCGGTGGTGTTGTCGTGGGAACCCATGCAGTGGACCAGAGCGGTTTTGTATTCTACCTCGCCGGCGGCGACGCCGAGAAGCTCGGCGGTAGCCGCGGCCACCGCGGCGCCGCCCGGGGAGCATAAGCCTACGGGAGCCTCGCCGCTGGATAACGCCTTGGCGTAGCCGGCGCAGCCGGAGTACCCGCAGGCGCCGCAGTTGGCGCCGGGGAGGATTTCCTCAATCGCCTCGGCCTTTTCATCCTTAGGCACCGCCATCACGATGGAGGCGATTGCCAGGCCTAAGCCGCACAGCAGGCCGATGCCCGCCACAATCAAAACCGGAAGCAGTATTTCATTCATTCCATCCACTTCCTTTCCTTAACCTAACAGTCCATCCACCAAACCCTGGAAGCCGAGGAAGGATACGGCGACCAGAGAGGCGGCGACTAATGTGATGGGCAGGCCCTTCATAGTTTCGGGAATATCGCATGCCTCCATTTTCTGGCGGACGCCGGCAAAAATCACCATCGCCACCAGGAAGCCGATTCCGGAACCGAAAGCGTTTACCAGGGATTGCAGATACCCGAAGGTAGGATCTGCGGCGCCCTTTTCCAGCACCAGCATGGTAACGCCGAGCACGGCGCAGTTGGTGGTGATCAAAGGCAGATAAATGCCCAGGGCGTTATAAAGGGAAGGAATATATTTTCTCAGTACGATTTCCACCAGCTGGACCAGAGCGGCGATAATCAGGATAAAGACAATCGTCTGCAAATAAGCCAGGTCGTTGGGGACCAGCAGGTAGGTGTAAATCGGCCAGGTGACGGCGGTGGCCAGCACCATAACGAAGGTGACCGCCACACTCATGCCTACGGCGGTGTTGACCTTTTTGGAAACGCCGAGGAAGGGACAGATGCCTAAAAACTTGCTGAGGATGTAGTTTTCCGTCAGAATGGAAGCCAGGAAAATGGCGACTAACCCTTGAATCATTTGTCACAGGCCTCCTTTTCTTGCAGCTTGGAGCAGGTGCCGTTCATGGGGCAGGCGGCGCAGCCGATCTCCTCCGGCTTTTTCTTGCTGCCGGAAAGCTTGTTTGCCAAAGCAATCAGCATTCCGAACACAAAGAAGCCGCCGGGAGGCAGGATAAATACGATAATGGGGTCAATGACTCCCTGGAAAATCGGGACGCCGAACACGGCGCCGGTACCAAAAAACTCGCGGATAATTCCCATGGCCAGCATGGCGGCGGTAAAGCCCACACCCATGCCCAAGCCGTCCAAGACAGAGGGAAGAACACTGTGCTTGCTGGCGTACATTTCCGCCCGGCCCAGAATAATGCAGTTTACCACGATCAGGGGAAGATAAATGCCCAGCGCCTTGTCAATATCCGGGGCATATGCCTTCACCAGCATCTGCACCATGGTGACGAACCCGGCGATAATGGTGATGTAAGCGGGAATGCGGACCTTATCCGGGATAATTTTTCTTAAAAGGGAAATTACGGCGTTGGAGCAGACCAGCACGATGGTGGCGGCAATGCCCATGCCGATGGCGTTGCTGGCCGCCGTAGTGACAGCCAGGGTGGGGCAGGTGCCGAGCACCAGGCAGAGCACGGGGTTTTCCTTGATGATGCCCTTGGTAAATTCACGGACTAAGTTCATTTTCGCCATTTTAATTTCCCCCTTTCTCAAGCGTTTGATATTTTTCCACCGCCAGGTTGACCGCGTCGGTGACGGCCTGGCTGGTAATGGTGGCGCCGGTCATAGCCTGAATCTGGCCGTCGTCGGCGCCGCCGGATTTAATGACCTCAAAGCCGCTCTCCGGAACTGCCTGCTGGTATTGTCCCGTAAAGCTTTCCTTAGTGGCGTTGGCGCCGAGGCCGGGGGTTTCATTCTGAGAAAGAAGCACCACGCCGGAAACACTGCCGTCGGCGGTGATGCCGGTCATAACCTCAATGGTGCCGCCGTAGCCCTTCGCCTCTGTAGTGATGACATAGCCCGCCAATTGTCCGGAGCCATCCAGACCCTTTACCGTGTCCTCGTCCACTTCTTCGAAGCTGGCGGCGTTGGGCAGGACTACCTTTTGGGAATCCTCGGCGGTCTGGACAGCCAGCGCGGCGATCCGGTCTGCGGTGAGCATGTTGACCCCCGCCAGCAGGGCGGTGACGATCAGGCAGATCAGGAACAGGGAAACAGCGGGCTTTAAAACCGCCTTAGGATTTAGCTTTGCCACGGCGCTTTCCCTCCTCTCCAAACGGCTTCGGCCGGGTCAGGTTTTCAATATGGGGAACCAATATGTTCATCAGGATAATCGAGAACGAAACGCCCTCCGGCAGCGCGCCGAAAACCCGGATCAGCACGGTAATAATGCCGCAGCCGATTCCAAACACAATTCTTCCCTTGGTGCTCAAGGGGGAGGTGGTATAGTCGGTAGCCATGAAAATGGCGCCCAGCATGAGTCCGCCGGAAAGGATCTGAAACACAGGATCTTCTCCCAGAATCCAGGTAAAGACGAACACGGTGCCGATAAAGCACAGGGGAATCACCAGCTTGATGACCCGGCGGGCCACCAAATAGACGCCGCCCAGCAGAAGGGCGCATACGCAGGTCTCACCCAGGCAGCCGGCCCGCAGCCCTAAAAACAAATCTATGTAGGAGGGAACCGCTTCTCCGGCGGCGTTCTGCGCCAAGGGAGATGCGGTAGTGAGAGCGTCGCTGGAGGATTGGAGATAGTAAAAGGGCTTGTTCCAGGTGCTCATAGAGGTGGGGAAGGAAACCATCATCACGATGCGGGCGGTCAGAGCGGGGTTGACAAAATTCTGGCCGATGCCGCCGAACATCTGCTTCACCACCACGATTGCCACGACAGCGCCGAAAAACACCATCCACAAGGGGATGCTTACCGGCAGGTTAAAGGCTAACAGAATACCGGTGACCACGGCGCTCAGATCGGTGACTGTGTTGTCCCTCTTCATCACCTTGCGGCAGATGTATTCCAGCACTACGCAGGAAAGCACGGAAACCGCCATTACGATCAAAGACTGATACCCGAAAATAATGCCGGAGGCCAGAACCGCCGGGATCAGGGCGATGATTACGTCGCCCATCAGCTTTCGGGTGGTGTCCCCCTGGCGTAAATGGGGGGAGGGAGAAACGTATAATTTATCTGTCACAGCGCTCACCTCTTTCCAGCGTTCTTGACCAGGGCCTTGCCCAGTCGGATATTCTGTACGATCTGCCGGCCCGCCGGACAATTATAAGCGCAGGTGCCGCATTCCATGCAGGTCATCACGCCGAGCTTCTGAAGCTGGTCGATATCCTTGGTGATGACCGCGCGGGAGATCTCAGGGGGCATCAGATGCATGGGACAGCCCTCTACGCACCGGCCGCAGTGGATGCAGGCGGTGGGAGCGGGCAGAACCGCATCCTGCTCCTGAAAGGCCAGAATCGCGTTATTCTGCTTCAGCACCGGCAAGGCGTCGCTGTCCAGGGCCAGTCCCATCATGGGGCCGCCCATTAGAATTTTAGCCGGGTCTCCCCGGTAGCCGCCGCAGAACTCAATGACCTTCTCAATGGGCGTACCCAGGGGGACAATCACGTTTTTCGGCTCCATGACCGCGGAGCCGTCAACCGTAATGCGCTTGGAGACCAAGGGCATCCCGGTTTTGAGATATCTTGACAAAAAGGCGATGGAGGTGACGTTCATTACCAGACAGCCTACGTCGCTGGGCAGCTTGCCTGGGCCGATCCGTCTGCCGGTGCAGGCCTGAACCAGAACCTTTTCCGCGCCCTGGGGGTATCTGGCCTTCAAGGGCAGCACCCGGACCTTGTTTTCCGGGTCTCTGGTGTCGCTGTAGGCGATTTCGGAAAGCACCTTAATCACGTCGGGCTTGTTCTTTTCCACGGCGATCAGGGTCCTGTCGATGTTCAGCAGATCCTTTACCAGATAAATCCCGGAGAGGACGTCCCAGCTGTTTTCCAGGGCCTCCCGGTGGTCGGCGGTGATATAGGGCTCGCACTCGGCCACGTTGATGATCAGCGTGTCGATTTTCCGGCCCTCCGGCACGTTCAGCTTGATGTGAGCGGGAAAACCTGCGCCGCCTAAGCCTACCAGGCCGGAGGCCCTGGCCGCCTTGACCAGATCCTGATGGGTTTCCACCTTGGGCGGTTCCAGGCCCTCCCAGGGGGTCATTTCGCCGTCGGAGTCGATCACTACGGCCTGTACCTCCATGCCGGAGGGCATTAAAACGGTAGTGATTTTAGAAACTTTTCCGGAAACGCTGGCATGGATGGGCGCTGACACGAATTTGTCGCTGTCGCCGATCAATTGGCCTACCTTGACCAAATCCCCGGCTTTCACAACAGGCGTGCAGGGCGCGCCGATATGCTGAGACATGGGGATTACCACCTGGTCCGGAGGCGGCATGACGACGGATTCCATCTGTGCAGTATGCTTCCGATGGGGCACATGAGCGCCGCCGTGGGTTCGAAACGGATGCTTCGGGAACTGCATTGATCTCTTCCTTCCTTATAAACCTAGTCTTGTCACGTTTTTCAATGCGGGTAACAATATTCTTAACGCTGAGCCGGTGACAGAGCCTGTCACCAGGGCGTAGAGAAGCAAAAAGGGAAGATAAGAAAGCACCGCCGAATTTGTGAGAGCTACGGCGACGCAGAGCTGAGCCAGGTTATGGGCCACAGCGCCCAGGATGCCGACAGCCAAAAGACTGACAGCATGTCTTTTCAGACGGAACAAAAGGCCCATAACCAGCGTGCTGAGAAGCCCTCCGGCCAAGCTCATCAGCAAGGCGGTGACGCCCCGGGTAGCGCCCGCGAAAAGGGCCTTGAGCAAGGCGATCGCCAAAGCGGGAATCAAGCCAAAGGTGCCGGCGGCAAACATAGTGACAATATTGGAAAGCCCGAGCTTGGCCCCGGGGGGCATCATAGGCAGAGGGGGAATCAGATTTTCCAAAGCGGAAAGCACGATCGCCAAAGCGCCCAGCACCGCCAGGGTAGTCAGCCGGAGGGTTTTCTTTTTGATTTCCGCCATGGTGTTCCTCCTAATGGGCAGAGATGCTTCCAACGAAGTGCTTGCCGATAGAATGTCCGCGGTCCGAATTTCATAACAACAAAGCTTAAAAAGGCTTAGAAGCCCGTGTAAGCGTCAAACTCCCTTTCGGGGCCGGTGACCTGGATGGTGACCTTTGCCGGCAGGCACACGGCGCCTTGTCCGCTTTTGGAAAGCCGGCCGGTGCGGACGCAGACCTGATCAGGGCAGGAGGCCTCTTGAAAACAAACGGCTCCTTTTTCCACGTGAATCACCAGGGGGTATTCCCCGCCGATAGAAATATCATAGGGGGCCTCCACTTGGGTTAGGTCGATGCAGTAAAGCTCCCGGCCCTCTTGAGAGATGACCGCTGCCGCTCCCTGTTCTTTGGGCCAAAAAAATAAAACGGCGGCAGCGGCTCCAACCAGCAGAATCAAAAGTAAATCCCTTTTCTGGAACCATTTCCGGTTCTCCATAGGCTGTTCTATCATTGCAGCTCCTTCAGCGTGTAAGCTTGACTGGATACGGTAAAGCGGTCCTTAAGGCCTTCGGTGATATAGACCTCTTTGTCCCGGGTGATAAAAATCGCCTGGGCGTCATAATGTTCCAGAACGGACAAGCTGTTATCCAAGCCGAGCACAAAGCAGGCGGTGGAGAGCAGGTCGGAAAGCACACCGGTTTGAGCTACGACCGAAACCGACAACAGATTATTTTCTACCGGGTAGCCAGTGGAAGGGTCTAAAAGATGATGATAAAGGATCCCATCCTGTTCGAAATATTTTTCGTAGACGCCGCTGGTGGAAACAAAACCCTCAGAAAGCTCTAAAACTCCCATGCCGGCGTCGCTGTCGACTACGCTTTTATCCGGATCGCGCACGGAAATCCGCCAGTTTTCCTGGGTGAGCCTGCGGCCCATCACGCCGATGCTTCCGCCCACGGCGATGACGGCGTTGTCCACGCCGGCGTCGCGGTAGGCCTGCAGAGCCGCATCGCAGGCGGCGCCCTTTCCGGCAGCCCCGAGATCCACGGCTTCCAGCTCCTTTGCGAGCCGGGCGGTGCAGTCGGCGTCATTTAAAGCTAAATCCTGGTAATTTACATAAGGAAGAAAAGCGTCAATCTCTTCACGGGCAGGCACCTGCTGGTTATCTCCGCCGAAATCCCACAGGGAAGAAAGAGGATAGATGGTCGGATCAAAGGCTCCTCCGGTTTCCTCGGCCACATCCAGGCTGGCCTGAAGAATGGAAAAGGTATCCTTGGAAACCTTCACAGGATCGCCGCCGGCCTGTTCGTTGAGCTTTTGAATCTCTGAACCGTCTACCCGCCAGGAAATTTCGTTTTCCAGACTGGAAATGGCGTTGGTGGCGGCGGAAGCGCCGGCCTGGCCGTTTTTACCATATACTGTTTGCTGAACATAGGTGCCCATGGCGTAGTTGGTGACCTCATAGGGAGTGGATTCCCCCACGTATCCGGTGTAAAGCCAGATCACGAAGCCTACCACAGCGATCAGCAGCGCCAGAAGAACAAGATGCAGTTTTAGGGAGTGCTTACCTGTAGACATTTTCACAAAAGGTTCTCCTATTCCAAAGGTCGAAAATTACGATCACAGATTATAATTCTATCATTTTTTTCAATGGCTTTCAACAAAAAGTGTAGAAAAACACAGATTTCCAGAGAATAAAGTTAGAGAAAGAATAAACCGCATTGGAACCGCCGCGGATTGCAACCAGGAAAGCCAGGTAGTATAATAGTACCATCTGCAGAGATAAATGGAGGCGCCGGCGGAAAGCGGCTCGAAGCGTGGGGAAATCTGAGAAAATAAAAATAACAGCCGCGCCGCCCGGAATCAGCAGGCGGCCGAAGCTGCAAACAGAAGCGGAGAGAGCCAGCCTTGCGATTGTTTTCGGTGCGAAATCACGGGAAGAAGAAAAGGGGCGTAAAACCGGAAGAAGCGGATGTGAAATGCTGAGGCTGAAAAGAAATATTTAAAAGCTATTTTAAAGAAAGAAGGAACGCTTTATGAATTTTGACTTTTATATGCCGGTAAGGGTTGTCAGCGGAAGAACTGCCCTGGCGGACAGCGCCGCCCAGCTGAAGAAGCTGGGGGATTCCTGTATGGTGGTGACGGGCAAGCGCTCGGCAAAAGCCAGCGGCGCCCTGGACGACCTGACCGAAGTGCTTCGCCGGGAAAAAATTTCCTACACTGTATACGACGGGATTACGGAAAACCCCCTGCTCTCTTCCTGCGAGGAAGCGGCGGCTTTGGCGGCGGAGAAAAAGGCCGCGTTTGTGGTGGGAATCGGAGGAGGCTCTCCTCTGGACGCGGCGAAGGCCATAGCCGCGCTGGCGGCCAACCCTGGGCTTGACCGGGAAGGCTTTTTCCAAAAAGCCTGGAAAAACCCGCCGCTGCCCATTGTGCTGATCGGTACCACCTCCGGCACCGGCAGCGAGGTCAGCCCTACCTCTGTGCTGACCGTGGACGGTGTGAAAAAGTCTGTTTCCGGGCCGGAGCTTTACGCGTCTCTTGCCATCGCGAACCCGGCGTATACCGGTACAATGTCTTATAATACCACGGTTTCCACCGGGCTCGATGCCTTCTGTCATGCCGTGGAGGGCTATTTTTCCCCGGCTTGCGATGATATTACCGGGTATTTGGCGGAAAAGGCCATGCCCATGGTATACCGGGGCCTGAAAATGATGAGGCCTAAAATGGAGATGACGCCCGCGTTCCGGGAACAGATGTATTATGGCTCTCTATGGGCGGGCTTGGTTCTGAACGCTCACGGAACCTCGTTCCCCCATCCCTACGGCTATGTGCTGACAGAAAATCACGGGATTCCTCACGGAAAGGCCTGCGCAGTGTTCCTGCCGGCTTTGCTGCTGCACTGCGCTCAATACGCCCCGGAAAAAATGGAACGCTTTCTGCGGGTGTTAGATACGGATCTTCCGGCGGTGAATCAGCTTTTAGATTCCTTAAGCGGGGTGGAAAGGATCTCCATGACTAAGGAGGAAATCCAGTCTTACCGCAAGCGCTTTACCGGCCTGAAGCATTACGCCAACACGCCGGGCGCATATTCCGAGGAGCAGGGGCTCCGGCTGTTTGAGACGTTATTTTTGAAATAAGCGCAAAGCGCTTCCGGGAGTAAAAAGCATGAAAGTAATCCTGCAAATCGGCGTTGTGTTCGGCGTCTGCCTGATCGGAGAAGCAGCCGCTTGTTTTCTTCCATTTCCTTTTCCGGCCTCCGTGCTCAGCATGATTTTATTGTTTCTGCTGCTGTGCCTAAAAGTACTGAAGATTGACCATATCCGTCAAAAGGCGGATTTTCTGCTTCAGAACATGGCCTTTTTCTTTATCCCGGCGGGAGTGGGCATTTTAGAGCAGTTTGAATTTGTCAAGGACAGCATGTGGCAGCTTCTGCTGATTTGCCTTGTGACGACGCTTCTCACCTTTGGGGTCACCGCGGCCGCGGTGCGCTTCGGCGTATGGCTGCAAAAGAAATTGACCGGCAAGGAGGACTCGTGATGGAAGCCGTTACCAGCTCGCCTCTGTTCGGCATCGTTCTGAGCATCCTTGCCTATGCTGTAGGGGTTTGGCTAAACCGGAAGGCAAAAACGCCGTTGGTCAACCCGCTGCTTGTAGCGATTATTTTAGTAGCCCTGGTATTGCTGGCGTTCCATATCCCCTTAGAGCACTACCAGGCAGGCGGGGATTTCATCGCCCTGTTCCTGGCTCCCGCTACCGCCTCTCTGGCCTTGTCCGTTTACCGGCAGCGGGAAATCCTGAAAAAGAATTTGTTTCCGGTGCTCCTGGGCTGCGCCGCCGGCTCACTTACTTCTATGCTCAGCGTGTATGGGTTATGCCGGGCCTTTAGACTGGACGAAAAGCTGACGGCCTCTATGCTGCCCAAGTCTGTCACGACGCCTATCGCGATGGAGATTTCCAGGCAGCATGGAGGAATCGTCCCGGTGACGGTAGCCGCCGTGATCATAACTGGAATTTTGGGCTCCATGCTGGCACCCTTGCTGATCAAAGCGTTCCGGGTAAAAAATCCGGTAGCCGCTGGAGTGGCGATCGGAACCGCCAGCCATGCGGTAGGAACCAGCAAGGCGGTGGAAATTGGCGAAACGGAGGGCGCTATGAGCGGCATCGCCATTGGGATTTCCGGTGTATTTACTGTGTTGCTGGCCATGTTGCTGCCTTGATTTTTTATCGGAAAAGCTCCGGATGGAGCCGGCTGTAATGAAAAATATATTGCTGTGCAATCCCAGCGTAGGGGCCGAAATCCAGGACGCTCTTTTCCGGGAACAGCGTGGCCATGGCCCGCTTCATCCAAACGTCCATCGGAAACGCCTCCAGCCGGTGAAGGCCGTACAGCAAAACACATTCCGCGACCTTGGGTCCCACCCCTTTGATCCGCATCAGCTCTGCCCTGGCTTCAGGCATGGGCAGTGCTTTTATCCTCTCTAGGTCGACCTCACCGCCGGCGACCTTTTGAGCGGCGTCTAACAGGTAAGCCGCTCGCCAGCCAGCGCGGAGCGGCGCCAGATCCTCTTCACGGCGGCAAGCCAGCATTTCCGCCGTGGGAAAGCGGTCGGCGCTGCCGGTTTCCCTCTCAAAAAGCAGGCACAGCCTCTCTATGATCCCTTTGATCCGGGGAATATTGTTGTTTTGGGAAATGATAAAGGAGCACAGCGTCTCGAAGGGCTCCTGGTTCAAAATACGGATGCCCGGAGCGAAGGCTGCCGCCTCCTTTAAAATCGGATCCTTGTTTGCCAAAGCTCCTCTGATTTTGTTATAATCAAGATCAAGGTCAAAATAAGAACGCCAAAGCGCCTGGAAATCCTCTTCCGCCGCTCCTTGAAGCAGAAGACCTTTTTCATCCATGGAAACAGTTAAAGACTTTCCGTAGGCCGAGCCGCGGTAAGCGCCGGATTCCAGCCTTTGCCAGCGGAAGCACTGGCCGCAGTCCAGGGTTTCCGGTAAGGAAAAATCGGTGATCCCGGTGACGAGCAGCCCGCCGGGCGTTTGTTGACAATTCAAAAAGCATCCATCCTTTCCGCGGCGTTTTACTGAGAGCTTATGCTGCCTTACAGAGAACGGGGGCGTCCCGGCCAGCGTCGCCTGCGCTGCGGCGTGCTGCTTTTGCAGGGAAATATCCGCTGCAGCCCCATCTCAGCTTACGGCTCCGTGCGGCTGTACAAAAAGCAGCTAAGGCCGCTGGCTCATGCTCCAGCGAGAACCGCGCCTTGCCGGCAAAAAATTTCTCGATACGGCAAAATCAGATTTTATTATACAATAAATTACCGGCCGGCGCTACTGGGGCTGGTCAGGAAAAAACCGGAGGAATCTATATGAGAGAAGACATTTGCACCATACCGATCAGCGAGGTGTTCGAGCCGAAGGAGGGCTGTCCCATTTGCCGCATGCGGGATACCCTGGAAAACCGGGTTACCGAGTACATCACCGGCGCGGCTATGATGGAGCCGGACATCCGGGAGGTGACCAACGTTCAGGGGTTCTGCTACCCCCATTTTTCCATGATGCTGAAAAAGGGCAGCCGGCTGTCTAACGCCTTGATCCTGGAAAGCCATCTAAAGGAGATTGAAACATCCGTGCTTCGCCTGGACAAGCGGGGAGTACCCGGAAAAAAGGAGGTAGAGGCCGCGAAGAAGCTGACGGAAAGCTGCTTTGTCTGCGAGCAGATCCAGTGGGCGATGGTTCGCATGTTCGATACCATTTACCGCTTGTGGGGAAAGGAAGAAGAATTCCGGGAGCTGTTTTCCCAGCAGCCCTATTTGTGTTTGCCCCATTATACCGCCTTGCTGGAGGGGGCGCAGAAGGGCGTCGGCAAGAAAAATTACGGCGCGTTTGCTCAGGCGGCCAGCGATTTGGTGAAAAATTATTTGGATGGCCTTCAAAAGGACGTCACCCACTTCTGTTCTATGTTCGATTACCGAAATATCGGCGGGGATTTTGGAAATTCTAAGGATTCTATCGAGCGTTCCATACAATTTTTGACCTCTAGAATCCCGGAGGGACAGTAAGCCGAGTTTACGCTGCCTCGAAAATTGTCAACTATTTGTGGAGGATTTTCACGTAAAAATTATGCAAACTGCATTTTGACAAGGTGAAATTACTCTCTGTTATGGTCGTTTTTCACGAAGGGAACAATAAAAGTTAACATAACGTGGTTGCGTTGAATTTTGTGTATAAGTTATGAACGCCTGTCCTAAGGGACTTTTTAACATTTTCCACAGGGTTTTCAACATTATCAACCTAGTTATCCACGATATTTATGTTAACTAATGTAAATACGTTTGGTATACTGCCGGGAGAAGCGCTCCGAATGACCGGTTTTCCTTATCAGGCTGTATAACCTTCGGGAGAAACGACAAGAATAGGGTTGCTTCTAAATTTTGATTGGAGGAACCGATTGTGATTAAGGGAGTTAACAGGCAGATGATCGAGGTCACTCAGACGGACAGCCCCTTTTATGAACGGGCCCTGTTTGTGGTTAAGCCGGAGTATGCGGGAGAATCCTACGAAGCCTTGCACCGGGAGGCGATTCAGGTTATGGAACGGCTGGGCGCGCCGTCGGCGTTCCGCAGGCGAAACAAGGCGTTGTTCTGGGGCCTGCGGCTGGGAGCCGCCGCTTTGGCGGGAGCGGGAATCGCTCTTCTGGCGGTGGCGCTGTAGCCTGCCGGATTACAGTATGCTTCTGCCCGAAAAACGGGAAGGACAGACATAAAAAAGAAACCCTCCTCATATGGATAATAGGCGGCGCTTTGGCCGCTTTACCATAGAAGGAGGGCTTTTCATGACCTATCGGCAAAAGGGAAGGTTTCAGCAGCTTGAGGCCTGGGGCGTGGCGTTCACCTGCCTTACCGGGCTTTTGCTGCATTTCAGCTATCGGCTTTCCGGCGGGGCGGTGTGGTCCATTTTGTTCGGCGCCGCCAACGGCAGCGTTTGGGAAACCGTCAAGATCATGGCCTTGCCTTATCTCTGCTGGTCGATCGTGGAGCTTTGCTTTCTCAGGCTGCCTTTGAAAAATTTTGTGGTCGCCCGTGTAACAGGGCTTTATGTGATGACCGCGGGAACCATCGCGTTCCGGCTTCTTTACGCCGGAATCCTCGGGACCAGCTACGCATGGGCGGATATCCTAGGCTTTGCGGCGTTCGCGGCTCTAGGTTTTTGGGTCTCCTCCAAGGTGATGGCGGCGGACTCAAATAAAATCCGCCCCTGGTTTCCCGCGGCCGCCTTTGCCTTGGCGCTGTTTATCGCCATGTACCTGACCTTTACGGTAAATCCTCCCCATATCAGCCTGTTTTTGGATTCCTCTACCGGTACCTACGGAATCCCGCCCAGAAACTTAGATGCCGGCGCGGTTTATTTAGACGCGTTAAAAGAAATTTAATTGTTTTTTTACCAGATTGTTTCTGTTTTATCCTCGAAAAATGTCTTCTTTTTTCTTAATACTTATGCTATACTTATTTTTATCTAGATAAGTATAGCTTTCTTTTTAGGGGTTCTTTCAGGGTTCCCTGAAAAGCGGAAATAAAGGAGATCATATGACAGAAAAAAGAACCGAGCCGGCCCAGGATGTGATCGCCGGCAGAAACGCCGTAAAGGAGGCGCTCCGCTCCGCCAGGCCCATCGAAAGTATTTTGGTGGCGAGAGGCGCGAGAAACGGCAGCCTGGGAGACATTGTTTCCAAGGCGAAGGTCCAAGGAGTGGCCGTGAAGGAAGTAGACCCGAAAAGGCTTGAGTTTTTATGCCCGGGAGCGAATCATCAGGGAATTGCGGCGCTGGCCGCCGCCCATGAGTACGCTTCTGTGGAGGATATGCTGGCGCTGGCGGACGAGCGGGGCGAGCCGCCGTTTCTCATTGTGGCGGATGAACTGAACGATCCCCACAATCTGGGAGCTATTCTCCGTACTGCGGAATGTACGGGCGCTCATGGGGTGATTATCCCTAAGCGCAGGTCTGCGGGCCTCACCTATACCGTGGGAAAGGCCTCGGCTGGCGCTTTGGAATATGTGCCTGTGGCCAGGGTATCCAATCTGGCGGCGGCGCTGGAGGATTTGAAAAAGCGCGGCCTGTGGATCTACGGCGCCGATATGGAAGGAACCCCCTGGTGCGAGGCGGAGCTTACGGGACCGGCGGCTTTGGTGATCGGCAGCGAGGGCGCTGGAATCGGACGGCTGGTTAAGGAAAAATGCGACGTAATCCTTTCCCTGCCAATGCGGGGAAAGATTAATTCCTTGAACGCTTCTGTGGCGGCGGGAGTCTTAATGTATGAGTTTATGAGACAGAGGCAGGAAATCAAAGCGAAATAAGACAGCGAATGGTAGGTGAAGGCTATGCAGGAGAAAGAGGATAAAAAGGGCTTTTTGCAGTCCTTTACGGGAAAGTTTAAAAAGATAAGCCTGGATGACGAGCCGGATGAGCTGATGCTCAAATATGGCGATATTAAGCTGAAGGGACCCGGAGGCGGGGAAGGACAGAGCGGTATTCACGCCGCCCGTACCAGCTTCTTTTTTTCAGAAAACCGGGACGGGCAATCCCCAAAGACTGGAGACCGGCCGGAAATTGGCATGACCCAGGAGATCAGCGGAATTTTAGACGCAATCAAGCAGGGAAGAGGCCCGAGCTCTCAGCAGAATAAGCCCAAGGCCGCCGAAGACACCGGAAAAAAGCAGGCGGCTCAGGAGCTGAAGCCGATCGGCGTGACCCAGGAGGTCAACGGTATTCTAGAGGCCTTAGGCCGTTCTAATAAAATCAGTCAGCCGGAACAATCGGAAGAGCCCGTGAGGGCTCAGACCTGGACGCCGAAAAAGGAGGAGTTCTCCCAGGCGTTTGAAAAGATCAAGAATGAAAAGGAAAATGCCAGTCAGCCTGAGAATCCTCAGTTCGGCACACAGGAGATCGCCAGAATTATCAGCGAGGTTACCGGGGAGAGGGCGGAGACGATCCGGCCGGTGGAAATGATTCCAGAGAAGGAAGAACAGCCGGCTCCGATTCCTCAGGAGGAGCTTCCCGGGCAGCTTCCCCCGGAGAACGAAAGCGGGCTTCCCGAGGAAGCGGAATACGAGGAAGGCCTGGAAGAGCCAGATGGCGGCGAAGAATACGGGCAGGAGCCTGAGGATGAGCAAAAGCCGAAGCTGGGATTTGGCCGGAGGCTGAAGGCGTTCTTTAAAAATCTAGTCACACTTCCTGAGGCGCAGCAAGGAGAAGACCCCTTTGCGGAGGACGATTGGGAGGAAGCCCGGATACCGGAGGAAGTCCCCGCGCAAGAGGCTGTTTGGGCAGATGATGAGGAAGAGGATTTTTCGATCCGGCCAGAGCTGTTCTTCCAGGATGACCAGGAGGAGGCCTCCCGGAAGCAGCCAGAGAGGTCTAATGGGAGAAAAGCGGATGCGGATTCCCGTAAGGAGTTAGAGACGGGCCGCTTGGAACAAACGGCGCCGGAAGAGGAGGCCAAGAAAGAAGCGCCGATGGAACCGGCAGCGGATGCCGGCGACGGCTGGGAGGAATCGGAGGGCTCAGAGGAGAAAGCGGATGAGGCTTCGGCAGATTCTAAGCCTCAGGAGGCAGCGGGCCAAGAGGACCACGGTCAAGGGGAGGCGCCCGAAGCTTCAGGACCGGAAGCTGGCGGACAGGAGCAACAGGATGAGCAGGCTCCGCCGGTAGAAAATCCTCTTGCTGATGGGGGAGAAAAAGAGATAGCGGCCGAGGCACCGGAAAAAGCAGAAAAGGATCCGGAGAAAGCTGTGGAGAGCGAGCAAGCCCATGCTCCTCAGCAGGCAGAGCAGGAAGCGGAGACGCCGCAGGACAAAATAGAGGCCGAAGAGGGCGGCGAGGCTCAGAATCAGCAGGACCAGGAAAAGACGGAAGCGGTAAGCAGGGAAAAGCCTGTCAGCCGCTATGAAAAGGCGTTCGGAAAGGTGAAGCCGGCGCCGACCCAGAAAAACCGGGTAATTCGGATAGACCCGGAGACGGTAAAGCCCTTGACCGCCCGGGAGGCCGCCAGGCTGTACTGTGAGCACAGGGAGCTTCCGGCGGTTGATTTGGGCGGCCTGGCAATTGGAGAATTGCTCCAGGAAGAAAACCAGACGGCCGCTCAGGTGACCGTGCTGTCAGGAGGCCGGGACAGGGCGCAGGCCACAGGGCCTAAAGCTGCGGAAAGACAGGTAAATGAAAAGCCGCGGAGAGAAAATAAGCCGGACAAGCCGTCCGTGCAGGCGGTGACCATCAATTTGGCGGACCTGCAGGCTGGGAAAAAGATCCGGCACCATGAGAATACGAAGCTGTTTCATTATGAGCCGCAGCTTCCTGTGGTCCATACGGCAGCCGGTAAATTCGGAGAAAATTTAAGGGCGGAGTGTGCGGTCTCCCGCCAGGCTATTCAGCATAAGGCCCAGCAGGAGCGTAAACAGAACCTTGAGCGGGAGGAAGCGGAGGAAGCTTTCGAGCCCGTTAAAAAAAAACGGACGAAAGAAAAGGTCAAAAAAAGGCATTTCGCGATTTTTTCCTCCCAAGAGGAAGAAGACCCTGAGGATGTAATGCCTCAGCCCCGGCAGGTAGAGCTGGTAGAGGATTATAAGGAACCGTCGGACGCGTTCGCGATCAAAAAAGAGATTTTTAAAAACCTGAAAAACCTTTTGATCCGCACCGGCGTGCTGGCCGGATTAATGATTCTCAGCGCCGCCGCCACGGTGCTGGCGCGGCTGAATCTGCCTGATGTGCCTGACGTGCTGATCACCAACAGCCCTCTTTACCTGAGTGTCACTCTGGTTTTACTGCTGGCGGCCGGTGCGGTAAGCCTGACAACTTTGAAAAACGGCTTTTTATCCGTGCCCCGCCTTAAGGGCAATGCCGACGCGCCGGTGGCTTTCGCCTGGGCTGCGGCGGCGGTTCAGATCCTCGTCGGTTTCTTCTCGGCTGACAGGTTTACCAACACGGATCTAAGCCTTTACGCCAATCTGGCGGTGCTGGCCTTGCTGCTGAATGCCTGGGGCAAGCTGACGCTTGTGCGCCGGGTAAAGCTGAACTTTAAATTTATCTGTTCGCCGGACGAAAAGTATGCGGCGAAAATTTATAACGACCGGGAAAGCGCTGTGGAAATGTGCCGCGGCCTGGGAGTAGGAGAGCCGATCATCGCCTATCAGAAAAAGACGGGCTTTTTAAGCAATTTCCTTCAGCTTTCCTATGAGCCGGATCCCAGCGAGGAGTTCGCCGGCAGGATTTCCTTCCTTGGCGCCGGTCTGTCTCTAGCGCTTGGCGTCGTCAGCTATTTTATTTCCAGGGACTTGTTTGCCGCGGTATCCGCCTTTGCCCTGAGCATGTGCGTGTGCGTGCCAATGTGCACCATGCTTACCATGAATTTCCCGGTGTTTCGGCTGTGCAAAAGGGTTTCCAAACTGGACGCCATGATAGTGGGGTATCCGGGAATCCGCCAGTTCGCCGATACCAATGCGGTGGTGCTGGACTGCAATACCCTGTTTCCAAAGAACGCGGTGGTGCTTCATGGGGTCAAGGCCTTTGAGACCAGGCTTTTGGATAAAGCCCTGCTGGAGGCGGCGGCCATGCTTAAGTCGGTGGATTCCCCGCTGTACCATGTCTTTGAGCAGATCGTCAGCGAGGAGCGCCGGCTGCCCGCGGTGGACAGTCTTTCCTACGAGGATGAGCGGGGACTGATGGGATGGGTTCATGGTAAGCGTGTACTGGTGGGCAACCGGAATCTTCTGGAAAACCACGGCGTTACGCCGCCAGACCGTTCGGTGGAGCTGGAGCACACCCAAAACGGCCGCCAAGTGACCTATATTGCCTCGGCGGGCGAGCTTGTAGCGATGCTGATTACCAATTACGACTTCAGTCCCGCCATGAAGCAGGAGCTTCAGCGGCTGGAGGATAACGGTGTGTCTTTCCTGGTGTCCACCACCGACCCCAATGTGACCGCTAAGCTGGTCAGCGACCGGTTCGGCTTGTTTTTCCGGTCTGTCAAGGTGCTGGGAGCCGAGTACGCCAAACGGTTCAAGGACCTGGAGGGAGAAGAGGAAGCCTCCGCCAGAGCTTATCTGGCCACCCAGGGCCGGGTGAATGTGCTGGCCAGAGTGCTGGCGGCGTGCGTCAGGGTGCGGGGAAATATGACGGCTGCCTTGGTGCTGCAAAGACTGACTGTACTGCTCAGCTTTCTAATGGCGGCGTTTTTGACAGTGGTGTCCGGGGTGGCTCAGATCGGCGCTCTGGAGATTACCCTATATAGTATTTTTTGGGTTGTGGTTACCTTACTGGTAACCGTGATTAGAAAGCCGTAGGTGTTGATCGAATGGGATTAGAGGAAACAGCCTGCTTTTCCGGCTACCGGGCGGAAAAGCTTCCCTTTTCCGTCAGTGATGAAAATCAGGGATATCAGGAGTTTCTCTGCCGCCTGTCTTCGGTGATTCGGGAATCGGCGGAGGAAGGCTATCGGATTTTTTATACCGGGGGCTGTACCGGCTTTGACATTTTGGCCGGGGAAATGGTGCTGGGCATGAAAGAGGAATTTCCTGAAATTCAGTTAATAGCGGTTTTGCCTTTTGAAGAGCAGGCGAATACCTGGGGTGAATTCTGGCGGGAGAAATATTTTACTCTTCTGGAGCACTGTGACGACGTGATCACCCTTCAGCCTAGATATACGCCGGGCTGCTATCAAAGGAGAAACAGGTACATGGTGGACCGGTCATCCCTGCTGATCTGCTATTACGATGGGAAAACCGGAGGCACTCAAAGCACCGTAGCCTATGCCGAAAAGCTGGGCTTAGAGGTGAAAATGGTCTAATCTTTATAGAATTTACACAAAGTCTGCCTAATGTTTTTGCGTTAAGGCAGACTTTTTTTGTGAAAAACCCTCATTTGATATTGAAATCCATGTGCATATAAGATATAATTGAAAAGTAAATTATCTCAGGGATTGTTAAAAATGTCCTGAGCCAAGAAAGGGGTTCACAACACGTGAAACAGTACAACGCAAAAAATATTCTGAATATCGCCCTGGCGGGCCATGGCGGGGCGGGTAAGACCTCTATTATTGAATCGATGCTGTATCTTTCCGGTGCTTCCGATAGATTGGGTAAGATTGCCGACGGAAATACAATTTGCGATTTTGATCCGGAGGAAGTAAAACGCAAGGCCTCTGTTTCTACGGCGGTGGCCCCGGTGGAATGGAAAAATAAAAAGCTGAACTTTATCGACACGCCAGGCCTTTTTGACTTTGAAGGCGGCCTGTGGGAGGGCGTCCGGGCAGCGGACACGGTCATGATCGCGGTGTCCGGTAAAAACGGCGTTTCTGTAGGGACAGAAAAAGCGGTTAAAGCGGCGGAAAGCCGCGGACTTTCTAAGGTGTTCTTTGTCAACGGCCTGTGCGATGAAAGCGCACGGTTCTACCGTGTGTTTGAGACCCTGAAGGCTTCCTTTGGCCCCTCTGTCTGCCCAGTGGTAGTTCCTTTTATCGTAGACGGCCAGGCGAACTGCTACGTAAACCTGCTGGAATATAAGGCCTATGCTTATTCTCCCGACGGTAAGGTGTCGGAGGTACCCATGCCTGATATGGGCGACCGCCTGGAGGGCCTGCGGACCGCTATTTATGAGGCGGTGGCCGAAACCAGCGACGAAATGTTTGAAAAATACTTCTCCGGCGAGGCTTTTACCCCCGAGGAGGTTATCGTAGGCGTCAGCCGGGGCGTTAAAAGCGGCGCCATCAGCCCCGTGTTCTGCGGCGACGCGATTAATACGTTCGGTATTGACCAGCTGCTGAACGGCTTGGTGTGGCTGGCTCCGTCCGCCGCGGAAAAGAGCGACGAGATCGGGCTGGATCCCGACGGCAATATGGTGGAGCTTTCTGTCAATGAGGACGGAGCGCCTGCCGCTGTTGTGTTCAAAACCATCGCCGACCCCTTTGTAGGAAAGCTTTCTTATTTTAAAGTGATCTCCGGCAAGGTTTCCCCCGAAACCCCGCTTGTTAATATGCGCACCGGCAACCAGGAGAGAATCTCCAAGGTGATGACGGTGAAAGGCAAAAAGCAGGAGGATGCCGCCTATATCGGCGCGGGTGACATCGGCGCCGCCCCCAAGCTGCAAAATACTAATACCGGCGACACCCTGTGCTCTCCCGTGCGTAAGGTTACCCTGGATGGGGTGGAGTACCCCAATCCCTGCCTCTCTATGGCGATCTATCCCAAGAAAAAGGGCGAGGAGGATAAGGTGGCCCAAGGCGTGATGCGTCTGTGCGAGGAAGACCCCACTATCCATTTCAAGAATAATCAGGAAACCCATGAGATGATTATTTCCGGCATGGGCGAACAGCACCTGGATGTGGTGGTTTCTAAATTAAAGAGTAAATTCGGCGTGGAGGTTACCCTAAAAAAGCCGAAGATCGCTTACCGCGAGACCATTCGGAAAAAGGTTTCCGTCCAGGGGCGGCACAAGAAGCAGACCGGCGGCCACGGACAGTTCGGTGATGTGTGGATCGAATTCGAGCCTTGCGACAGCGATTCTTTGGAATTTGCCGAGCGGGTCGTAGGCGGCGCGGTGCCGAAGGGCTTCTTCCCGGCGGTGGAAAAGGGCTTGCGCGACTGCATCCAAAAGGGAACCCTGGCGGGTTATCCTATGGTAGGACTGAAGGCTACCCTGTACGACGGCTCCTACCACCCGGTAGATTCCTCAGAAATGGCGTTCAAGATGGCGGCCGCCATCGCCTATAAAAACGGGATTCCCCAGGCGTCTCCCACGCTGCTGGAGCCTATCGGCAATTTGAAGGCCAGCGTACCGGACGCCAACATGGGCGATGTGATGGGAGAAATCAATAAGCGCCGCGGCCGCGTTTTGGGCATGAACCCGGGCGAAAACGGGATGCAGGTCGTGGAAGCCGACGTCCCCATGGCGGAAATGGGCGATTTCGCTACCTTTATCCGTCAGTGCACTCAGGGCAGAGGCACCTTTACCTTTGAGTTTGCCCGGTATGAGGATGCCCCGGCTCAGGTGGCCCAAAAGGTTATCGAAGAAGCAAAGGCCGCCCAGGAAGGCGCGGGCGAATAACCCCAAACATAACCTATCAGAAAAACTGAAAATCATACATTAAGGAAAAAGAGGAAAGCGGCAGCGAGAAAACCCGGTTTGGATTTTCTCCCCGCTGGCCTCTTTTTCCTTGTCCCGGCGGTTCTAAATCAACCATGTCCCTTCATATAGATAAAATACTAAAAAGGAGGGGCTTGCAATGTTTGTAGTGTCCATGAAGGCGTCTAAAAAAAAGCTCGTGATTATATTGGCGGCGATCCTGATAGTCTTGGCAGGAGCACTGTTCTTTTTGCTGCGGGGTGGTTCGGATGAAGCGAAGGCGGTGGGACAGACTGGAGAATACAGCCTGACGGCAGCAGATGCATCCCAGCGGGTAGCGTTTTTGCAGCAATTTGGATGGGAGGTCAAGGAAACGCCAATGGAGCAGGTGGATGTCTTGCTGCCCTCATCCTTTAACGATACCTATGAAAAATATAATCAAATTCAAAAAGAGCAGGGACTGGACCTTTTGAAATATGCCGGCGCCACCTGCCAGCGGTATACCTATGAGGTGACCAATTACCCGGGAAAGGATTCCGGAGTAGTGGCGAACCTGCTGGTTTTAGACGGCAGGGTCATCGGCGGGGATATCTGCTCGGTGGAGCTGAACGGCTTCATTCACGGCTTTGTCAATCCCAATGATACCGCCTCCTTGACGCAGGTATCTCCAGGAGAAGGCACAGCTTCCGGTGCAGAAGCAGCCAGCCCGGAAGCTGCCGCTTCACAAGCCGGGGAAGCGGCAGCGGATCCTGACGCGACGGCTGATGCCTCCGCAGCGGAAGGCGGGCAGCAGACAGCGCTGGAAACGGCTTCCTCTCAGGAGCCTAAATATCCTGTGGAAAGCAGCACAGAGCGGGAAACCTTAGCGCCGGACCCGGAAATGCCCAACGCGCCGGTGGACTAAGATTTTATTTTCAAAGACCTCCGAATATGCTATACTTACTTTTAAGATTAATGATATATTAGCTCCTTATATGGGAAAATGTCGGAGCGTCAAGAAACGAAATGAGGATGTTCATGGAACGGTTGGATAAAATATTGTCTTCACAAGGCGTTGGCAGCCGGAAAGAAGCGGGAATCCTGATTCGGCGCGGGCTGGTTCATGTCAACGGCATTTTAGCCACTCGTCCTGAGACTAAGACTGACCCGGAGCGGGATCAAATTACCATAGAGGGGAAGCCTTTGCGGTTTCAAAGACATGTTTATTTGATGATGAATAAACCGGCGGGCGTGGTGTCTGCCAGTAGGGATTCTAGGGAGAAGACCGTGGTGGATTTGGTGCCGCCCGTGCTTTCCCGCCGTGACCTGTTTCCGGCGGGGAGGCTGGACCGGGATACCACTGGGCTTTTAATTTTGACCGACGACGGGGAGCTTGCCCATCGGATGCTGTCACCGAAAAAGCACGTGTATAAGCTTTATGAGGCATCGGTGGACGGGCCGGTAGGAGCAGAGGAAATCGAGAAATTCGCCGCCGGTGTGGCGCTGGAGGACGGTACGGTGTGCCTGCCTGCCGGACTTACTGTGGTAAAGCAAGGGACTGCCTGGGAAACCCTGGTGGAAATCAGGGAGGGAAAGTTCCATCAGGTCAAGAAAATGTTTTTGGCGGTGGGAAGAAGGGTGCTGCGGTTGAAACGGGTGCGAATAGGAGGCCTGGAATTGGACAAGACTTTAAAGGAGGGGGAATGCAGGGAGCTGACAAAAGAGGAAATGGCGCTGATTTTTCAAGGAGAAAACAGGCGTTTTTGCGAAAAGAAAAATTCAAATGGTCAAATTTAACTAAATTTCCAAAATTGGTTTGACAACTGTCCATTTTACCTAAAGACTGGTTTTAAAGTTTAGGCAAAACACAACTGTTAATTTGGGCCGAAATCTGTTATATTAATATTCGTAAGAAAAAATGTATGGCCAGTGAGCGTACGCACCGTGCGGTCGGTCATAGATTCAGGAGGTTTGTATTATGGCAAATGTATCTTTGAGACACGTTTACAAGATTTATTCCGGTGGCGTCACCGCGGTAACTGACTTCTGCTTAGAGATTGAAGACAAAGAGTTTATCATTTTGGTAGGTCCTTCCGGCTGCGGTAAGTCCACTACTCTGCGTATGGTCGCCGGTTTGGAAGAAATCAGCGAGGGCGAGCTCTACATAGGAGACGTCCTGGCCAACGATATCGCTCCTAAGGACCGTGATATCGCAATGGTGTTCCAGAACTACGCTCTGTATCCGCACATGACCGTGTATGATAACATGGCGTTCGGTCTGAAGCTCCGCAAGACTCCGAAGGATGAGATCAAGCGCCGCGTGGAAGAGGCTGCCAGAATCCTGGATATCTCTCACCTGCTGGATCGTAAGCCGAAGGCTCTGTCCGGTGGTCAGAGACAGCGTGTTGCCCTGGGCCGTGCTATCGTTCGTGATCCTAAGGTATTCCTTCTGGACGAACCGCTTTCCAACCTGGATGCTAAGCTGCGTGCCCAGATGAGAACTGAGATCGCCAAGCTGCATAAGAGACTGGGTACCACCTTTATCTATGTAACTCACGACCAGACCGAAGCTATGACCATGGGCGATAGAATCGTGGTTATGAAGGATGGCTTTATTCAGCAGGTTGACTCTCCTCAAAATCTGTATGAGAAGCCTTGCAATGAGTTCGTAGCCGGCTTCATGGGTTCTCCTCAAATGAACTTCATCGATGCTACCGTTTCCAAGGAAGGCGCTGATTATTATCTGACCTTCGGTGCCAACACCGTTAAGGTTCCCGCTGAGAAGAATAAGGATGATGTCCTGGCTCCTTATGTGGGCAAGGAAGTTACCTTTGGTATCCGCCCCGAGGATGTTCATGATGAGCCTGAATTTATCGAGAAGTCTCCCGAGACTCTGGTAAAGGCTGTTGTGGAAGTTACCGAGCTGATGGGTGCTGAGACTTATCTGTACCTGAACATCGAAGGCAACGCTGTTACCGCTCGTGTTGAGCCTACTTCTACTGCGAAGAGCGGCGATGAAATCTCTGTTGCTCTGGATATGAACAAGATGCATCTGTTCGATAAAGAGACTGAGAAAGCTATTCTGCATTACGAATAAGCAATACTTTGCTTTCCAACAGGGCTGCCAATAGGCAGCCCTGTTTTTTTATCAAACGCCTATTTAAAAAATATTTTTGGAAAATAGTGGGATGAATTTTTATGTTTTCTAATCAAACGTGTCAAATTCGCAATGAAATTATGAATACAATGTAAAATACAGCAAAAAAATATTGGAAACCGTGAATTTTTCTTGGTTTCACGGTTGCAAATAGTTTTGAAATTATGTAAAATGTAAGTATTGAAATTGTACTATTTTCAGCCGGAAAGCTTAATTACTCAATAAAGTGAGGGAGTTCATCATGTCAAACAGACTTTTTCAGGGCGTTATTCACCAGATGCGCGATGCCATCGACAGAACCATCGGAGTGATTGACGAAACCTCCGTGATCATCGCCTGCAGTGAGCTGGGCAGAATCGGCGAGGTTAACGAGAGCATCACCCCCGACGTTTTAAACGCGCCCAGCACCTTTGTAATCAACGGCTATACTTACAAATCCTTTGGCAGCCGGCCTCGTCCGGAGTACGCTGTTTTTGTAGCGGGTAATGATGAAGCTGCTCAGAAATATGTGCAGCTTTTAGCGATTTCCTTAAGCAGCATCAAGCAGTATTATGATGAAAAATATGACCGGGGCAATTTTATTAAAAATGTGATTTTGGACAACATTCTGCCCGGAGATATTTATTTGAAGGCTAGAGAACTGCGGTTTAGTTCTGATGTCAGCCGGGTTTGTATGCTGATCAAGATTACTACGAAAACGGATATCTCGGCTTACGACATTGTGCAGAACCTTTTCCCGGATAAAAACAAGGATTTTGTCATCAATATCAACGAAACGGATATCGCCCTGGTGAAAGAGATTCGCACCGGTATCGATTCTAAGGATCTGGAAAAGCTGGCCGGCTCCATTGTAGATACCCTTTCCAGCGAGTTCTACACCCATTGCGTGGTAGGAATCGGTACAACCGTTACCGGTATCAAGGATCTGGCCCGCTCCTTTAAGGAAGCCCAGGTGGCTTTAGAGGTAGGAAAGGTATTTGATACCGAGCGCAGCATTGTCAGTTACGATAATCTGGGGATCGCCCGCCTGATTTATCAGCTTCCCACTACTCTTTGTGAAATGTTCTTAAAGGAAGTATTCAAAAGAGGATCCATCGAATCTCTGGATGCGGAGACTCTGTTCACCATTCAGCGCTTCTTTGAGAACAACCTGAATGTTTCCGAGACCTCCAGAAAGCTGTTTGTCCATAGAAACACACTGGTTTACCGCTTGGAAAAAATTAAGAAATTAACCGGCCTTGACTTGAGAGAGTTCGAAGACGCTATCGTATTTAAGGTAGCCTTAATGGTAAAGAAGTATTTGTCCGCCAACCCGGTCAAATATTAAAGCACGGAAAGAAGCAAGACCAATAGCAGGAAACCCCCTCTGCCTTTTTAGACAGAGGGGATTTCCTGCGAATAAGCGCGAAAAATGTAGAAAGAAGAAAAATAAGAGAGGCTCCCCATGATTGAATTTAAAAATGTGTCTAAGGTTTATAATAACGGCACGGAAGCGCTGCGGAACCTTAGCCTTAGCATCGCGAAGGGCGAATTTGTGTTTATTGTCGGTTCTTCCGGCGCCGGCAAAAGCACCTTCCTAAAATTGATTATGAGAGAGGAAGTTCCCAATTCCGGAGAAATCGTGGTCAACGGCAGAAAGCTGTCAACCGTCCGCAAAAGAGACGTTCCATATCTGCGCCGCACCATGGGAATTGTGTTTCAGGACTTCCGCCTGATTGATAAAATGACTGTTTACGATAATGTGGCGTTCGCCATGCACATTGTTGGCGCCAGTGACCGGGAAATCCGGAAAAGAGTACCCTATGTGCTGGGTCTGGTGGGCTTGGAGAAAAAAATGGACAATCATCCCGCGGAGCTTTCCGGCGGCGAACAGCAGCGCGTGGGCCTGGCCCGGGCGCTGGTAAACAACCCCAGCATGATTATTGCGGACGAGCCTACGGGTAACGTGGACCCGGCTATGTCCTATGAAATCGTAGAGCTTTTGACAGAAATCAACCGGCGCGGCACCACGGTGCTGATGGTTACCCATGAGCACGACCTTGTAAAGCGGTTCCCCAGGCGCGTCATCGAGATTCAGGGAGGAACGGTTGTGGGGGATACCGGCTCGGAGGTGCGCGATGAATTTTAGTTCCATGAAATATCTTCTCAAGGAGGGCGTGAAAAACGTCTGGAATAACCGGATGATGTCCTTCGCTTCCATAGGCGTGCTGGTGTCCTGCCTGCTGCTCACCGGCGCGGCGGTTCTCTTTTCCGCAAACCTGTCCTACGCTATGAAGGATATCCAGGATGAAAATGTGGTGACGGTATACTTAAAGCAGGAGGTAGGAGAGCTGGAAGCAGTGACGCTTGGCTCGGAGCTGAAGGAAATTCCCAATATCAAGGAAATTGTCTTTGTGTCCCAGCAGGAAGCGCTGGAGCAGTATACGGAGATTTTAGGCCCCTTGTTCGAGGGCCTGGAGGAGGATAATTTCCTTCCCAACGCTTACCGGGTAACCATGGAGGATTTGTCCCTCTATGACGAGACGGTGGCTAAAATCAAGGAAATCCCCCAGGTGGATACCCTCAGTGACCGCAGCGACGCGGCCTCTAAGCTGACGAACCTGAATAATATGGTGGGAACTGCCGGCCTTTGGATTTTGATCATCCTCAGCGTGGTTTCCCTGTTTATCATCAGCAATACCATCCGTGTGACAATGTACAGCCGCCGTCTGGAAATCAGCATTATGAAGTCGGTAGGCGCTACCAACTGGTTTATCCGGGTGCCCTTTATTGTAGAGGGCGTGGTGATCGGCTTGATTTCAGCGGGTATCTCTATTTTAGTGCTGAAGCTGGTTTATGAGAGCATTATGTCGGCCGTCAAACAGCTGATTCCCTTTACAAGCATCCCCTTTACCACTCTTACAGGTCCTGTGGTGCTTGGATTCATCGGCGCCGGCATCGCGTTTGGGGCCTTGGGCGGAATCATTTCCATCAGCAAGTATTTAAAGAAAGAAGGAGGAGAGATCCTTGGCTGGTAATAGGTTTGGCACGTGGAAAAAAAGAACAGCCGCCGTGTTCATGGCGGTATGCCTCTTAGGAGCCATGCCTGGCGCTGTTTGGGCGGCGGATACCGCGGATGGGCTGGAGTCCAGCATTTCAGACAGCGAGACCAAAAAGCAGGAGCTTGAGCAGAAAAATGCGGAGCTGAGCCAGGCGTTGGAGGAAGCGAAGCAAAACGCGGAGGACCAGGAAGCCCTGCACCAGGCGTATCAGGACAAAATCGATGTGCTGGATCAGCAGATCGAGGAAGCCTATGCCCAGGTTTCCCAGCTGGATGAGGAAATCAACGACCTTCAATCTCAGATCAGCAACCGGGAGGGCTCAATTGAAAAAAATACGGAGCTTTTAAAGGAGAGAATCCGGGCCATTTATATGGCGGGAGAAACCTCTACTCTGGATATTATTTTAGGCGCGACGGATTTTAACGACTTTTTGGATAAGGCGTCTCTTTTGAAAACCATATCCGATCATGATACCAAGCTGATCGAAACCCTTCAGGCGGAGACCTCTAAGCTGGCGCAGGAAAAGAAAACCTATGACCAGAAAAAAGAAGAGCTTACCCAGCAGTTGGATGACCTAAACGCGAAAAACGATGAACTGACCCAGCTCTCCGAAGAAAGCGGCATCAAGCTTTCCCAATACCAGCAGGAGCAGCAGGAAGCGATACAGGGCTTGGATAATAACAGCGCGGAGCTGCAGCAGCTTAACAGCGATATCGAGGCTTATTATGAGGCGCTGCGGCAGGAGTACGAAAATCAGCAGCAAAGCCAGCAGCCCAGCGAGCCGGACGCTCCTTCCGGCGGCGGGAGTACAGATACGCCCTCCGGCGGTGACGGCGGAAGCGGCGGAGGCGGAGACACTCCTGCGCCTGCTCCCGAGCCTGACCCGGATCCCGCTCCCAGCGGCCCTCATGGCTATACCTGGCCCACCCCTGGCTTCTATTGGCTTTCATCCGCCTGGAATGAGGACCGTGATTCCTACAACCACGGAGCTATCGACATCGCGGGCGCGGGAATTTATGGAACGCCGATCTACGCGGCTCAAAGCGGCACCGTCAGCACCAGCTGGTACAATAACGGCGGCTGGGGCGGCGGCTACGGCACCTACTGCATGATCAACCACGACGCCCAGGGAGAATACGCCACCCTGTACGCTCATATGAGCCAGATCGTGGTGTCTCCTGGTGAGACGGTTTCAAAAGGCCAGATCATCGGCTATGTGGGAAGCACCGGCGACAGCTCCGGGCCGCATCTCCATTTGGAATGCCGGCATTGGGGAGAAAAATATAACCCCTTGATAGAGTATCCGGATGTTCCCGTGTATTATTAAGGAAATTTTGTGTGATTTCCCGGCGGGCCTTGCTGCGGCAAGGCCCGCTTTTTATGTGGAGATGGAGCGTCATGGCCTGTGGGAATTGTAAACAGTTCATTCTTTCCATTGACAAATAGTTACAAAATTGTTATAATTATTCCGATCTTGCAATAGGGAGGAACGTCCAATGGCCCATAAAAGGTGGGGAAAATGCCTAACCGCGGCGGCGCTGGCCGCGATGATCGCGCTTACTTCCGGGATATCCGCTCCGGCTTGGGCGGAAAGCATTTCTGAATTGGAGTCACAGCAGGAAAGCCTGCAAACAAGAAGCGGCGAGTTGAACGCGGCGCTGGAAGAAGCAAAGAAAAATACAGAAGAAAAGGAAGCCTTGAAACAGGAATATGAGGATAAAATCAGCCAGGTTCAAGGACAAATCGATACCTTAAATAACGAAATCCGCACCTTGGATGAAGAGATTGCGCAGAAGCAGAAGGAAATTGAAGGCCCTCAAAAGGAAATCGATGAGAATATGGAGCTTTTGAAGCAAAGAATCCGGGCCATTTATATGGCGGGAGAAACCTCCACTTTGGATATTATTCTGGGCGCGGAGGATTTCAGTGATTTTTTGGACAAGGCATCTCTTTTACAAACCGTAACCTCTCATGATGTAACGCTGATTGAAACCATTCAGCAGCAGCTCAGCGAGATTCAAGAGGAAAAAGACGAAATTGAGGCGAAAAGGACGGAAGCGGCGGATAAGAAGACCGAGCTGGATGGCCAGCAGGAGGAGCTTACCAGGCTGCTGGAGGAAAACCAGGTGATTTTGGAGGAGCTTTACGGCGTTCAGCAGGAGGCTCAGGACAAGGTGGATGAAAATGACGCGGAGCTGCAAGCGATCGAGGCGCAGATTTCTGCTTATTATACTCCGCAGCAGCCTGCCGGCGGCCAATCACAGGGCCAGACTCCCAACTATAGCGGCGGTGCCTTTGTGTGGCCGGCTCCCGGCTTTTACCTCTTAACCTCCGAATGGAACGAGGACCGGGGCTCCTATAACCACGGAGCCATTGATATCGCCGGCGGCGGAATCTACGGTACGCCGGTGGTGGCGGCGGCCGACGGCACGGTTGTCTTTTCCAGCGCAGGCGGCTGGGGCGGCGGCTACGGCACTTATCTTATGATCGACCATGGCGGCGGCGTTTCCACTCTTTACGCTCATATGAGCGGCTTGGCGGTTTCCCAGGGCGCCACTGTGTCTGCGGGCCAGGTGATCGGCTATGTGGGAAGCACCGGTGACAGCTCCGGCCCTCATCTGCACTTTGAGGTCAGGGAATACGGTACAAAGGTCAATCCGATGAATTATTTTTAAAAAATCTGTAAAAATAAACAGGGCCGGGATAGGGATAACCTATCCCGGCCTTGCAGCGGCTGGGCTATGTCGAAAAAAGCCGTCAGTCTTGGGATTTGGTTAAGGTTTATTTACATTTGAAATCTTGACATGGCATAAGTTGTTGACTATAATAGTACTATTGTTTCAAGAATAACTTCACACAAAGGTGGTAGCGGATATATGGCGGCAAAACAAGTGTTGTTGACAGATGAAGGCTTGCACAATTTGGAGCAGGAGCTGGAATTTTTAAAAACAGAACGCCGTAAGGAAATCGCGGAGAAAATTAAGGTAGCTCTTTCCTTTGGCGACCTTTCGGAAAACAGCGAGTACGATGAGGCGAAAAACGACCAGGCCATGGTGGAGGCTAGAATCGCCGACATCGAAAGTATGCTGAAAAATGTGAAAATCATCGATCAAGATGAGCTTACCACAGAATTGATTCATATCGGCTCCAAGGTTCAGGTTAAGGATGTGGAATTCGACGAGGTCTGTACCTATCAGATCGTAGGCTCCAGCGAGGCGGATCCCTCAAACGGCAGAATTTCTGACGAATCTCCGGTGGGAAAGGGCTTGCTTGGCCATAAGGTTGGCGAAACCGTAGAGATAGAAACTCCGGCCGGCGTCATGCAGTACGAAATATTAGGAATTTCAAAGTAGTTCAAATGCGGACAGGGGCGGCGCGTATGCACTCTGTCCGCTTTTTTAAAATTATAATCGGGAGTTGTCACTATGAGCGAAGAAAAGACCACAGTGGAAAATAACGGCCAGCAGGAGGCGGAGGACCTAAAGGAACTGCTGCAGATCCGCAGGGACAAGCTGTCCGCTCTTCAGGAGGCTGGACAAGACCCCTTTGAGATCACAGTCTGTCATCCGGATATTCATGCCGCCGATATTATTGAGCGGTTTGAGGAGCTGGAAAACCAGGATGTATGCGTAGCGGGCAGAATTATGAGCTGGCGCGATATGGGAAAGGCCAGCTTTATCGACATCCACGACCGTACCGGCAGAATCCAGGTTTATCTGCGGATCAACGATTTAGGCGAGGAGGTATACCGGGGACTGGATAAATGGGACATTGGAGATATCGCCAGCGTAAAGGGATTTGTGTTCCGTACCCGCCGGGGTGAGATTTCTATCCATGCGAAAGAAGTGCGCCTGCTTTCCAAATCTTTGCTTCCGCTGCCTGATAAATTTCATGGCCTGACCAATACTGATCTTCGTTACCGCCAGCGGTATGTGGATTTGATTGTCAACCCCGAGGTTAAGGATACTTTTATCAAGCGCAGCCAGATTATCAAGTCGATCCGGGAGGACTTGGATAACCTGGATTTTATTGAGGTGGAGACTCCGATTCTGAATACGATCCCGGGGGGAGCGGCGGCGCGGCCCTTTATAACCCACCATAATACGCTGGATATCGATTTGTATTTGAGAATCGCTCCGGAGCTTTACTTAAAGCGGCTGATTGTCGGCGGTATGGAACGGGTATATGAAATCGGCCGTTTGTTCCGCAATGAGGGAATGGACGTAAAGCACAACCCGGAATTTACCACCATCGAGCTGTATCAGGCATATACGGATTATAACGGCATGATGGAACTGACGGAAAACCTGATCCACAGCGCTGCTATTAAGGTGTGCGGTACGGAGGAGATTTCCTACGGCGGCCAGCCGGTGAGCCTGGCGCTGCCTTTTAAGCGGGTAACCATGATCGACGCGGTGAAAGAGGCTACCGGCATTGATTTCGGCGCGTTCCGGGGAGATACGGAGAAAGCCAGGGAAGCGGCAAAAGAGCTTCGCCTGGAGATCAAGGAAAGCGATACCTGGGGCAATATTTTAAATCTTGCCTTTGAGGAAAAGGTGGAGGACACTCTGATCCAGCCCACCTTTGTATGCGATTATCCTATAGAAGTATCCCCTTTGACTAAGAAAAAGAAGGGAATGCCGGAGCTGGTAGAACGGTTCGAGCTGTTTATCACAGGAAGAGAATTTGCCAATGCCTATTCCGAGCTGAACGATCCCATTGACCAGCGGGAGCGGTTCCTGCGTCAGGCGGCTTTGCGGGAGGCCGGGGATGACGAGGCAAATATGCTGGATGAGGATTTCCTTACGGCATTGGAATATGGTATGGCTCCCACCGGCGGTATGGGAATGGGAATCGACCGGCTGGCAATGCTGCTGACCGACAGTGCCTCCATCCGGGATGTCCTGCTCTTCCCGACAATGAAGCCTCTGGACAAATAAACCCAGTGTTTATGCGGGTTTGCAGCACATCAAATCCCAGTTGACAACAAATTGACAACAATTTTTCATAGCGATATGGAGAAATACAGCGCAAAATGAATTGTTGTCAACTCAAGACGCAAAATAGCACTTACTGCTAAGAGAACACTTTTTGAAAGTAATTTCAGGAGTGTTCTCTTTTTTCGTTTAGGGTTAGCTTTTGTTATGACAGAAATGATTTGAATAGAAAGAAAGGAATGAAATCATGATTAGTGACGAGACAAAGGCATATTATGACCTAAAAAAACGCAATGAGGTGCGTGAAAGTGCTAAGAGACTTCGTAAACAGTTTCTCCGCTATAAAGATGCGGAAATTGTTTATAGCATTCAGCATAAAAAACTGATGGAACTTGCCAGTGAGGCAGGAGCAATCTATCGAATGGATAGTACAGTGTTGATTAACAGAGATATTTTTGATGAATATTTGGAACGGTTCCGTGAACCAAGTACTTTGAATTTTAAGGAGGAGGAGGAATGAGTGGAAACCTGTGGATGTTTTCGGATATGCTTGACGATGAAGATATAGAAATGTTAAAGCGTGATTTTATAACCTATTATCAAGGCGCTGATTATTATGGTCTCGGGCTAAAAGTATTTACTCGTATGGCACGAGAGGCCGGGGCTGTATATAAGATCGGCAAAAAGGTTTTAATACGACGTAGTATTTTTGAAGAGTATTTGCGCCAATTGTATCGAAAAGAAAAAACGCAACAAAACAGTAATAAGTAAAATCGGAAGGGGGCTACATAGAGGAAGAATATCAAACTGCAGGATTGCAATACAAGCAAATTTTAGCCATTCATTTTGGATTTTCACTGCTTTTGTCCAAATCTCAGTATGAGAATCCAAAAAACTCTATAATTCAATAACTGCCACAGAAAGCCGGATTGAGTAACAATCAATCCGGCTTTAATTTATATCAAGGCTCAAATGTGTATTCAATTTTACCAAAGCATAGGAGGATACTTTAAATGAGGCAAGGCGTATTGATTTATGATAATGATACAGGTCGGATGGATATTCGGTTTGATTTGGATGATTATTATGGAGGGCTTCATTGCGGAACAAGTATGGAGGTATTTGTGAATAATAAATGGGTTCCTACCAGAATAGAGAAAAACGATCAATGGTATCTGGTTGGAATTAAAACAGGTAATCTTATAGGTTTGAGAGTAAGAATCTAAATATTCATTAGGGGCAGTTTCTTTAAATAAGGACTGCCCTATTTTCATATCAAAATTTAAGAAAGGAGAACGCTGTTATGAAATGCTTGTTAAAGTACCAGTGGGTAAAACTGTCTCGGGCATATTTACCTCAGGGCAAGGGGCTAATGGGTTACTGGGCAAAGCTGGCATCTCGTGCAGCGTTTCGAAAGGGACATGCCCTTTATTGTGGATACAAAAATGAGGTAATTCCGGGAATGTGGTCTGGTGGAATTGTTGGACTTAAAAGCATTCTTGGTTTGAAGAGCCGAGCACAGGCCTTAGAAATAATGAATGAATTATCCGCTTTAGGATATATCAGCTATTCTTTGGATCCAAAAACGAAAAAGTTAACCTATCAAATCAATGACTGGGTTGTAAAATGTTCTGGAGCTGAATGTTCTGAAGGTACTGTTTATGCGAGTGACGGATATGGCTTTATTTGTCTTCCGAGAGATATTACTCAGAGGCTGGCAGATAGTAACCGTAAATTCAGTGAATCGGATGCATGGTTAGATCTTTGGTGTCATACTGTCTGGCAGGATTCAGGAAATATTTTCTCTTTATTGGCACCAACCGTTCAATTTGAACGACGCAAAGCTTTATTAACCTTGGAAACCATGGGACAGAGATGGAAATGGGAAAAGACAAAAGTATGGCGTTTCTTTCAAAAGTATAAGGATGTCTTCGCGCTGTATCGTCTTCCTGGCTCCTATGGATGTCTCATTTTTAATCAATTGTATCAAACCGGTACAGAGGTTTCACTGCCTACACAGGCGAATGTTGTACGCATTATAGAAGAAATACGCATTTCAGCAGGCAATGTACATATTGAAGGTACAGACCATGAACGCTTATCCCGCATGATCGCATGGTATAGTGTGAAAACATCTGCTGAACATATCGAAAAGCTGGGAGAAAACAGCAAAGCTGAAAATCGCGTTGCACTTTCGAGCCCTATAATACGCGCGTATTTTTCTCTGCATTGTTGGAATTGTAAGAATTGTAATTATGACTGCAAGGAAGTAGTATATATCTCACCTTTAGAGAATTTTGAGAATATACGAGGGCCTTGTGTTCATTTTCCAGAATTCAAAAAATCAAAGGAGAGTTACTATGAGCGAGAATAAAAAAGCAGAACAATCTGCATATGAACAGCAGGAAAGCCGCCTTTCTGCGCAGTCAGCAGCATTTATTAAGCTTCTGACACAGCGTGGAATCCTTGGCGATGCTGATATTGACGATGATAAGATCAGACAGGTGCAAAAAGATAAAAAGCGTCGTACATATCACAATACCGAGATGCTTTTGCAAAATTACCGAAGTATTGTTTGGGCACTGGAGTGTTTTCCAACGACTATTGTTGATGAACTGGATCGCCCTTTGAATGATTTGGATGCTATACTGCGTTACATCGATGTAGAACTTAGCTTGGATAACAAAAAGTTGGAAAGCAGAATCGAAAGCATAAAAAAATCCAGACTTCTCCTGGATCGAGTGAATGAGGCACTAACCGTTCTGAAGAGAAAACCGGAACACGGCGAAAAAATGTATGAAGTAATCTACATGACATATCTTGCACCCGAAAAACTTTCTCACAACGAACTGTTATACCGACTCAACATTTCCTCACGGCATTATTACAGGCTTCGAACGCAGGCAATTGGCATCATTTCTTTACGACTTTGGTCAGTTCCTTCTACCGAGATGGATTCGTGGTTTGAAGTGCTGACATTGCTTGAAGATTTATGCTGAAAACAAAATGTCCTATTGGATGGCACAAAAATGTAAATAAATTGGCAAGGTATATGCCGATGACATGCAAAAGGAAAAGAGTTATAATTATATCATCCCAAAATGGGACTGGCGATAAAACGCTGTTTCTGAGACTGAGAAAAGTCTATGGAAACAGCGTTTTTTTGCACAATCAAAAAGGAGGTATACAGCATGACAAGTCAGATCAAAAAAGGGAAACGATACCTGGTAAATGGGTATTGGACATTGGTCAGCACCGCTTCAGCGTTACTGATCTCTTTGCAGCCAATCATGGCTGACACGATCTGGGATCGTTTCTCGAAAATAATGCGCGATGTCTATGGGCAGCTGGCCGGTATCAGTACAATCGTAGCTGTCACTGCTGCGGCAGTCGCACTTCTGGTTCGTATGATTTCAAGAAACCAGCGTGCAGTTGACGAAGCTACAAGTTGGCTGAAGCGCATTGTTGTGACGTGGATTGTTCTGAACAGTTTAGGCTTTATCGTTGCCTACCTGCAGCCGCTTGTCAGTGGCGGACAATACACAGGCACTTAATCCCTCCAAATCCAAATAATCAGTGTTGCGGATTGGAGGTGATGCGCTATATTAGATTGGATTTTTGAGGGTATTGCTAATTGGGTTGCCAGTATCGTCAGCCAGCTAATGGATGCGGTGTCCGGAATATTTCTTTCTGCTCTTGGAACCGATATGACAGCAATGGAGGAATACTTTCCGTTTCTCTCAAAAGCATTTGATGTTATGCAGTACACTGCATGGGCTATGCTGTTTTTAATAACAGTGTGGCAGTTGTTCAAGGCATTTGGAGGACCAATAACGGAAAGTGAACACCCTCTTCAGTTAATTGCCAGAAGTTCTATTTTTGCAGTGTTAATTGCATTTGCAAAGCCAATTTTCGAGTTGACGCTGGATATTGCAAGGGCTCCTTACACAGCTTTAATGGATATTCAGATGACGGCAGAAGATTTTACATTTGCCGGGGTTGAAAATGTGCTGAAAAGCGGAATAACAACGCTGGTTTCTGTGATAACGGTTGTTGGTCTTATACTGATGCTCATTCTTGAAATCTCTCTTGGTTGGAACTATTTCAAACTATTACTAGAGACAGTAGAACGCTATATTGTTGTTGGAGTACTGTGCTATACTTCCCCCTTGGCATATTGCATGGGTGGCTCCAAAGCAACTGAACAGGTTTTTAAATCCTGGTGTCGCATGGTTGGATCGCAACTGCTGCTGTTGGTCATGAATGTATGGTTTTTAAGAGGCTTCAGCACTTCTGTGGGACAATTTATCGCGAATGCCGGCGCACTGTCAAACGGTCAGGGAAATATCTTCCTTTGGATGTTCTGCGCTCTGGCATTTCTTAAAACCGCCCAGAAATTTGACAGCTATTTAGCGGCCATGGGTTTAAATGTCGCTCAAACAGGATCAAGCATGGGAATGGAGATTCTGATGGCAGCCCGTGTACTTTCTGGTGTAGGAGGTGCAGCCAAAAGTGCCGGAAATGTATTCAACGGAGGTTCGAGTGCAGCTGGAGGAACTGCTGCTTCGTCATTCGCTGCTGGGTTTGCAAGTAAGTTTAAGGGAAATTCCTATGTACGCGATGCTGTAGTAAATGGCGGAACAAGAATGGGCGCCGGAGGTGGATTTGGCTTTGTGGGTCGTGCATTTGGTGGCATTGCTGCAAGAAATGGCGCTACATTAACTGGAGAATCAATTTCCTCTGTCGCTTCAAGAACACCAAATGTTTCCGGAAGCATAGCCGGTGAAATTGCTGACCGAAGCCTTGGAAATTATATGCCGCAGCTTGGCAATCACAAACTGAGTGGAACACAGATTACTGGAGGACATATCAGCACAACTGCAACCGGCGCTGATGGAAAAAGCTCAAATGTGGAACTGTATAATGCATCTCAATTTGAAAAACCACAAGGACCGCACTCAGTGGTTACCGCATCAGATGGTACACAATGGTATCAAATGGCAAGCGGCGAAGGCAGAAATGCATTCTACAGTACACCGGAATTTACCGGAAACGCAGCAGAAGCTGCTCAGGTTGCCTCTGTATTTCCAGGAGCAGCAGAAGGAACATCTTTGCGTACTGTGGGTGAAGGTGTTCTGGAAGCGTCTTCAGATACTGGAAATACTACATGGTACAACAGCGCCTTCTATCAAGAGCCTGAAGCACCTCATTCCATTATGACAGATGCCAATGGCGTGGAATGGTATGCGATGGCTCAACATGGCACCGTGCCTGAATTCGAAAACGGTGATGAAGCAACCATTTATAACCAAAGCGTATTTAGAGACTTTATGCCTGGATATGAGCAGCAGATCATGTCTGTAGATGGAAGCCAGCGAGATGGACACTTTGAAGTGCGTCATGATGATGGCAGCGGCACCGCCTTCTACGATACGGCTGTTTATGATACTCCGAGAGGAGACTATCAGGTATATGAAGACAAAGACGGCCATCAATGGTTTGCTATTCATGGCGATTCTGCAGTGGAACGCCGACCAGTCTATGAGAACGGAAAACCTGTTTATGATGGAGAAAATGTAAAGTCGGTTTCAGTTGAAACCGTTCGATACAAATCTACACCAAGCCGTTTTGAAAATCCGGAAAGGCGGAGCGATACTTCATCCAAACCGCCCCGAAGAAAAAATTAACGAAGTAAAACAGCCATAGTTATGGAAATTCCAAAAACTATGGCTGTTTTCATTTATCCAATATAAGGGAGGTGGAAAGATGGCCGAGCCAAACAAAACACAAATGGGAGATGGCGGTGATAATTATGGTCAAGCCGCTGCACAAATGGCGAAAGCCGCTAAACAGCTCGGTCAGGAAGCCGCAAAACAGGCAGCCGCCAAAGGTGTTGAAGCAACTGCAAATGCCGCAGCAGCTACGGTTCAAGCAAGCGTTGAAGGCGGAAAAGCAGTTGCTGAAATTGCAACTGGTACAGCTGCCGGAGGTCCTTGGGGTGCTGTTCTTTCAGCAGCTTGGTCTCTTCGACATACACTATATAAGATTTTAATTTTTATCTGTCTATGCCTGCTTTTTTTAGTTGTTATGGTTGCTTCTCTCCCAACCATTATAACGAACAGCATTTTTGGATTAGATGGGTCTACAGTCGATTCTAATGCGACTCTAACAGGGACCTACCAAACTTTATCTACAGCGGTTTCTGAGATCGTAGATGAAGGATACAACTATTCTTTAGATGAGGTTGAGAAGCTTATCACTGATGGCGGCTATGACTATGATTTATCAATGGAAGCTCTAATCAATCACGGACAAAGCTCTGCTGGGTATGATGTCAGTTATATCCTTGCAGCTTATTCGATATCTATGGACCAAAAAAACACCAGTGAATCAGATATGCGCTCAAAATTGAGTACATACAAAGAAGACATGTTTCCGGTAACTTCAGTAGAGAAAACGAAAGAAATCGTGGTACCGGTTAACTATTACACCTATAAATCCGTTTCAGTTACAGTTGTAACAAAAACTGTGACGACCGGTACAATCAATGGAGTCCCGCAATATCGGTATGAGACTGCGACGAAAACATACTATGTGCCGGATCAGTCAAAAACTTCCGATGTATCTGTAACCGTTCCTAAATATGAGGAGGTAAGCGTTTCCGTTCCGGTTTATTCCGGTAATACTATAACCGGAACCCGTACAGAAACTTATTACACTCAAAATGGTGAAGAAACACTTTCCCCTACGAAAAAGACAGTAACCTATCTGGAATGTACCATTCATTCTTTTGATGAATCCATTATTGCCAAAGCATTTGGATTGGATTTGTCAGCAAAGTATGGAGGAACAAGTCAAACCTATGATCAGGTAATTAAAAGCATGGCAAATGCCTTAAAAATGACACTGTACGGTTCAGTAGGAAATGGACAAAGTGTTCCTTTGACAGATGAGGAGCTGATTGCATTTGTGAGCCGCCAAAATTGCAGTGCAGTCAGAAAACATATTTTAGAAACAGCACTTTCTCTTGTTGGAAAGGTTCCTTATTTCTGGGGTGGAAAATCTCCTCCGGGATGGAATGATGAATGGAATACACCGAAACTGGTTACAGCAGCTGGATCCAGTACAACTGGAACCATTCGCCCATTTGGTCTTGACTGTTCCGGTTTTACTGATTGGACCTACAAAACGGCTGTTGGAGTTAGCCTTTATGAAGGCACTTGGAGCCAATGGGATAACTCCTATGCTATTACAGAAGATGAGCTTTTACCCGGTGATCTTGGATTTTTAATGAATGAAGATGGTCAAGGGTGGAACCATGTATTGATTTATGCCGGTGTAGGTGATAACGGTGAGCGAATGTGGGTTCATTCCTCCGGCGGTGAAGGTGTCATCTTTAACACACCGAGTTATGAATCAACGCTCTCACTTAGACGCCCCAAAGATGTAGATTTTGATGCTCCTGTGCCGAACGGTACTACTGGAGACCCCATTTCCACCATCGAAGTGGATGTTACACATTACTGTGCATGCAGTAAATGCTGTGGTGAAAACGCCAGTGGCATTACTGCAAGTGGAAAGCCAGTGGCACAAGGAATGGTTGCAATGTCCAGCCACTATCCGTTTGGAACACAAATCATGATTAACGGCACCATGTATACAGTGGAAGATCGGGGCGGCTCCGGTATAGAAAATGACATCCATCGTGTAGATATCTATGTTCCGGATCATCAGGAAGCCCTAAGACTTGGAAGATATAAAACAACAGCAAAAATCTACAGATTGGGCAGATAGTTTGTGATAGGAGGAAAAATGAAAGGACTTCTGGATGAGTTGGCCCAAAAATATCATGCGGCATATCTTTCTGATCTTCGCCTGAATCATAGGATAAACGACTGTGTAGTCAGAGAACTGTATCTGTTCCCGAACAAACAAAACTACTCTCTGTGGGAATGGAGTGATGCGGTTTCTTATCTTTTGAAACGAAATGTTTCTTTTGCGTCCTATGAGGAAGTAGATAATATGTTGAAAGGGCTTTATAACACTTGATTTTTTAAGACAATAGACCCATGCTGTATCGGAGTACTTCTTTGATACAGCAGAAAGGTATGATTATATGGACGAAAAAGAAATTCGAAATGTATATGCAATCCCAGCCAATTATACCGATTCAGGAAAAATACTCGGCGGCATGGTTGAACCAAGAAATGCAGTGGAAACCGTTTTTCTTCTTCTTTTGGTGGGGTATCCAGAATTGATGCTGATTCCGATGCCCGGCACCATTCGAATTGTTGTAATGGTAGTAACACTCATGCCTCTTGCAGTCCTGTCCGTTATGGGTATTGACGGAGATTCCTTATTTCAGTTCTTGGGTCATATATGCAGGTTTGGAATTCACAGACGAAAACTTCATATGAGAAGGGTGGGATACAAATATGACAAAGCACAGCTCAAAAACACAAAGAAGCGGAAAAAAGCAAAAAGTCGAAAAGCTTGAGTTTGTTCAGGATTTTCTCCCTATAAAAAATTTGAGCAACGGTATTATTGAAACCGTTGACGGGCGCTATATTAAAATCCTTGAAATCGAGCCAATCAACTTTTTGCTTCGCTCTGATGAGGAGCAAGCCAATATAATTTCTTCCTTTGCAAGCTGGCTTAAAATATCTCCTATGAGGTTGCAGTTCAAGTCTATCACAAGAAAAGCCGACTCAGACAAACACATTGCTATGGTACGGCAAGATCTGAAAGAGGAAGATAATGAAAAATGCAAGGAACTCAGCGAAGACTATATTCGACTGATTAAAGATATCGGGAATCGTGAAGCGCTGACCAGGCGCTTCTTTTTAATCTTCCAATACGAAGAGCTGCACCGAAATGAGGAGAATGATTACGGGAAAATTTATAGCATGCTGCAAACGGCTGAACAAAACGCAAGAGCTTATTTTATGCAGTGCGGAAATTCCATTATTCAGCCTAAAGATCCCGATGAAGCAACTGCAGAAATTTTGTATATGTATTTTAACAGGCGCTCATGTGTGGATGAACCCTTTTCTTCTCGTGTCAATCGTGTAGTTGTAGACACAATGGCCGCAAAAAAGAAAGTGATTGGTGTAGACCCAGTTCCCCCAATTAAGATTTCACACTTTATAACGCCACGCGGTATTGACCTGACACATTACAATTACATCATCATGGACGGTCTCTATTATTCCTTCCTTTATATCAAAAAGGATGGTTTTCCGAATACCGTGCGTGGTGGATGGATGTCCGCTCTTATTAACGCGGGTGAAGGTATTGATGTGGATTTGCATTTACAGCGTGAAAATCGAAGTAAAACTATTGATAAAGTTGCTCAGCGCATCCGCCTTAACCGCACTAAACTCAAGAGCCTTCAGGATACCAGTACGGATTATGAAGAGCTGGCCAATTCCATTTCTGCCGGATACTACATAAAAAACGGAATCGCCAATCAGAATGAGGATTTGTTTTACATCTCTGTTTTTATCACAGTATCTGGCAAGAGCTATGAAGAACTGATGTGGCGCAAAAGGCAGATGGTGGATATGCTGAAATCTATGGATATCTATACCAGCGATTGCCGCTTTCAACAGGAAGCTGCGCTCAGGTCAGTCATGCCGTTTTTGCAGATAGATCCCAGATTGCAAAAGAAAACAAAGAGGAATGTTTTGACAAGTGGTGCTGCCGCTTCCTATATGTTTACAAGCTTTGAGATGTCAGATGATACTGGCGTTTTGCTTGGAATCAATAGGCATAACAATTCGCTTTGCATTGTCGATCTTTTTAATACGAAGAAAAACAAAAATGCAAACTTGACTATGTGTGGCACCAGTGGTGCTGGTAAAACCTTCACTATGCAGCTGCTCGCACTCAGAATGAGAATGCGTGGTATTCAGTGTTATATTGTGGCTCCTATTAAAGGGCACGAGTTCAAAAGGGCATGTGATAAAGTTGGAGGAACCTTTATAAAAATTGCACCTGGTTCCCCTCATTGTATAAACGTCATGAGTATACGCCATACGATATCTCCAGAAATGGAACTGATTGATGATGTGGACTACAACGACATGGATTCTATGCTTGCCAAAAAAATTCAGCAGCTGATGATTTTCTTTACGCTTCTTATCCCGGACATGACGAATGAAGAAGAACAGATGTTGGATGAGGCGTTAATAAAGACCTACAACGAATTTGGAATAACTCACGATAACAGTTCATTGTATGAAGATATGACTGTAAATCCGCCGATTATGAAGAAAATGCCCATACTTGGGGATTTACATAAGCACCTTCAAGAAAACCCTATGACAAGCCGTATAGCAACGATTGTGAGCAGATTTGTAACCGGATCAGCACAAAGTTTCAATCGCCAGACCAATGTGGATTTGAGTAATAAATATATTGTGTTGGACTTGTCTGAACTAAAAGGAAAATTGCTCCCGGTTGGGATGATGATTGCACTGGATTATGTTTGGGACAATATCAAAGCAGACAGAACCAAGAAGAAAGCAATCATGATTGATGAGATTTGGCAGTTAATCGGAGCTTCTTCCAATCGTCAGGCGGCTGAATTCTGTTTGACAATCTTTAAAACAATCCGAGGCTTTGGAGGCGCTGCAATTGCAGCGACACAAGACTTATCAGACTTCTTTAGTCTGGATGATGGCAAATATGGAAGAGCCATTATAAACAACAGCAAAAACAAAATTATCTTGAATCTGGAGCCGGATGAAGCTGAATATGTACGAGAGACATTGAAGCTTACAAAAACAGAAATTCGATCCATTACTCAGTTTGAACGAGGAGAAGCTTTGATTTACAGTAACAACAGCAAGATCCCCGTTGTCGTAAAAGCCTCAAAAACAGAACAGGAAATGATAACGACTGACCGAGCTGAGCTGGAAGCCTTGCTGAAACGGAAACAAAATCAAACGCATTTCGGCTAAAATGCGTATTTTATAAAAAATGCGCACAAGGAGGTGAACAAAAAATGCTTTTAAAAGATGAGCAATACATTATCAAATGGCTGTCTCAATACGGACCTCTGCCAAAAGCACAAGTGATACGCTTATTAAGAGACAAAACTCCAGAAACAGCAGAAAAAATAATCCGCAGTCTTAAAAGACAAATGAGGATTACTGATGTCGGAGGATATTATCTCGCGTTAGATGAAATGTGCAAACCTGATCAGCGCCTGATTCTTGCTGTTTGGGTTTTACTGTACTTTATTGATCATGTGGATCCTTTAGCCCATTACCCGGCAGTTTACCCATCACAACTCTTTTTCTTAAAAGAAAATATGGGCTACGAGATTGTCGTATTGTATGAGGGAGAACAACATTTAACCAGACTGCTTCAGCCACAGGAAGAATTAAAATATATCATTGTTGTTCCGCATATTTCCATGGTCCAATCACTTTATCTGCCTAAGGTCCCATGTTTATATGCCACTGTGGATTTTGACGGTCAGGAAGAACCTAATGTTACTTTTTATTCAGAGGAGGTGTTAAAAAATGCAGATGCCTAAAACTGCATTCGAGAAAGTTCTGCAAAGAGCCGAAAGTATAGTAAAACGGCTATCGGTTGAGCTTCAATGTGTAGAACATTTGGTTCAGTCAGGAGAATTGCCGGCAGCCTATGAAATGGCTTTAAAGGCAGCCTCAAGTGCAGAAAGAGCAACACTGGTTACAAGAACACTTCCTGCTTATACCGGATCGCCTTGTGCAAAGCATGATGTTGAACTGATTATTTCTGAATCGGTATCCGTTAAAATAGGCTTCACCATTGAAGGATGGTTCTGTTTGCGAATACCGGCGCTTCTCCCTAAAAAAGAAGATGGATCAGCTTCATACATTCGCTCTTATCTCTATCCGGTGATGCAGCATTTCTTCTCCTATGTACCCCCAGTACGCTATACGGATTGCGTTTTGATATTCAGGCACGTTTACAGCAGAGATCGCCCGGAGCGTCAGTATCGCGATCACGATAATATCGAGGTTAATATGGTGACAGACATTGTTGCTCTTTATGTTATGCCGGATGATGCTCCTATGAAATGCTGTCATTATTATTGCAGTGCTGCTGGAGAGAGCGACCGAACAGAGGTTTATGTTGTTCCGCGTGATGAGTTTGCACAATGGCTGATTCTTGAAAAAACCATCCCTGAAGAAGGAGTGAAACTCTATGAAGAATGCCAAAAACCGCCTCAAAAACATATGTAAAAACGGGAGAAAATCGAGCAGAAAAAATTACATATATTTGCTTAACCGAAAAAGCCCTGAAATATCAGCTGTTTGGAGGCATTTTTGCGATGGAAAATCCGACAAAGAGAGCAGTCATACTGTCTTAAAACGCCTCATTCTAAGGAGGTCGGGATGATTACACTTCGGACGGGCAGTCACGCGCTCAACATCATCACCTTGCTATCCGTGACAGGTGAATTTCCAATGCGCTCATTGAAACTTCTTGGAAATGAACGGGTGCTGAAGGCATTGGTTCACAAGATGACAACACCACAAGATTATCGCCTCCCCCATACCCAGACTGAAGAAAGAATAACCTGTAAGCTCCTAAATGTATCCGGTAAAGGTTCAAGCAAATCCATCCGGTTTTCAAAAGCTGCTCTTCCCATACTGGAATGGATTCATCCGGATGCGTATGATTACTATATGCATTCTTTTTGGGATCATAAGTTTCCGGGTGATGCAGCTCATATCGAAAGAAATCATCGAGTTGCCGAATCGGTTATGATGTGTATGGCAGCTGGCATTGAATGCCGGCCATATTCTTTACCTTCTCTTCAGAATATGCAAATCAGTCTGACAGTACCGGAATATTCTGCATATTACCTGGCTAAGGATCTCAAGAAACTCGGAGACTCAGAAATGAGCAAGACGGTGTTTACCCGGATGGCGGGCGCTATATTTTCTCAAAGCGAAGCTTATGCGGTATACAACACCCGCAACGCTCTTATGAAATGGAATGGTATGGGTGAGTTCAAGGCTTTACACAATCTAATCGAGATTAGCCGTATGAATGCAGGTGTTCAAAACATTCAGTCGGCAATTCTTTTAGGTGAGTCTGAGGAGATTGCATTCAAAACCTTGATGGAAACTGAAAAGAACAGGCGTTTGGAGTTTAGATTCGACAGCATCTATCAGAACATCTACTTTGTACCTATGAATGACTTTGGCATAAAACTACTTCGTCTTCTTTCCATACCTGGATGGAAAACTAAACTCCTGGATTTGTTGTTTGACAAGGAAACTCAGTCTGGAGGACAAGGTATGGTGGAATATGATGCCTTTATTGATAACAAGTATGTGTATTCCTATCTGGATAATGATATTGCACGCTTAATCCGATTGCGCGAAGCACTCCAGACTGATATGAAATCATTTGAAATCCTATGTTTTCCTGAACAGGGACCTCTCCTCCGTAAATATCTTGGTCCACAGGTCTATTTGAAATTTATTAGTATGAGATTAGTGGAAACAGCAATGGGGCAAAAGGAGGAATTTATGGTTGAAAGATAAATATAGAAAAGCCGCTATTGTTGCTGCCACCATACTGGGTTTGGCGGCACTTTTTTATTTGGGTGGACTGATTGGACAATTGCTCACAAACTATTCCATTTGGATGGACAGCGGCGGGCTTGGCGGACAGAACACAATGCGTCCTGTGAACTTTAATCCACTATTCTGTTTCCCGCAGGCATTTACCTTAAACGGGATGAAAGGGATCCTATTTATTCTGGTTGTTGGAGCAGCAATTTTTGCTTATGTAAAGTTCCACGATAAATTTGGAAGCAAAGACTATGATGAACGAGGTTTCAAGGTGGTAAAAAACGGCACATATGGAACCGCCACATGGATGAGCGAGAAAGAAATGCAAGAGGAGCTGGAAGTAACCACACCTGAAAAAGCAGAGGGTACTATTTTGGGCGAATACAAAGGCAAAATTGTCTGTATGCCAAAGGATACCAGACTCAATCGTCATATTGCTATTTTTGGTGCATCCGGAACCATGAAATCAAGAGCTGTTATTCGTAATGCTTTGTTCCAGGCAATGAAACGTGGTGAATCTGTAATTATTACAGACAGCAAGGCAGAGCTTTATGCAGATACAGCAGAAATGTACCGCAACAACGGCTACGAAGTCAAGGTGTTTAATCTGGTAACCCCAGAGCACAGTGATTCTTGGAACTGTATGTCAGACTTAAACGGAGATACTTTGATGGCACAGGTTCTGACGAATGTCATTATCGGAAATACCAGTTCCGGAAAAGGAGATCACTTTTGGGATAATGGTGAAGGAAATCTGCTAAAAGCTTTGATCCTACTTGTTGATCAGGATCGGAGTCGTAATGTAGATATGAAGCATCTTCCGGCGGTGTATCAGGCATTGACACAACACAGTGAAAGACAACTCACTGCAATTTTTGAGAAGCTTCCACTCGACCATCCGGCACGGGCACCTTATAATCTTTTTTCTCAGTCCAGTGACACGGTTCGCTCCGGCATCATACTGGGACTTGGTACGCGATTGCAGGTGCTTCAAAACGAGGCCGTTCAGAAAATTACAAGCCGTTCAGACATCGATCTGACTTTACCGGCTAAGAGAAAATGTGCCTATTACATTGTTTTAAGTGATCAAGATGCAACAATGGCATTTTTATCATCTCTATTTTTCTCTTGTATGTTTATTAAGCTGACGAGATATGCCGACTCCAGACCAAATGGCAGCTGTGACGTTCCCGTTAATTTAATACTGGATGAGTTTAATAATATAGGCAAACTTGGAGCAGCGCCAGATGGATCTGATTTCTGCCGTTCTCTCAGCACCATTCGCTCAAGAAATATCCGAGTGATGCTGGCTGTACAAAGCTTAGGCCAGTTACAAAATCGATATCCCAACAACCTTTGGTCAGAAATCGTCGGAAACTGTGACATCCAACTTATGCTTGGATGTACCGATGATGTTAGCGCAGAATATTTTTCCGCTCGCAGCGGAGATATGAGCATAGAAGTCAATTCTACTATGACGGTAAGAAGAACTATCGCAGTTGCTCAGGTAATACCGCAATATCGCCATACGGAAGGGCAAGGAAAACGGCGCTTACTTACTCCTGATGAGGTGCTTCGATTACCAAACGAAGAGCTGCTATGCATTATTCGCGGATGTAATGTCCTAAAACTGAAGAAAATGGACTACACAAAACACCCGATGGTTAAACAGATTCAGAAAACTTCTATTATGAATTATCGACCGACTTATGTTTGTTCGCCACCAATTCAAAGTGAGCCTATATCAACACCTGAACCGGAGAAAAAACCGGAACGCAAAAAAAGCCTATACAGTTCGGCAAAACCGCCGACTGAATTTTAATTTACAAGGAGGAACTCTTAGATGGAAACCAAAAGAAACGAAACAGAGCTGGAACAGTTGCCTCAGGAAAATTCTTCTGATTCCCAGACTGACTTGGAATCGGAGAATTCTGAAGCAAGAATGCCGGAAGACGGCGTCGAAGGCGAAGAATTAGGCACTGTTTCCCAAACTGAAACAGAAGCAGAAGAGAAACCACGAAGGTCCCGGAGGACCAGGACTCCAAAATCTGAGTCTGATACAGAGGAAAAGGAGGTCAAAACAACTACCAGACGGAAACGCGCAAATACCAGAACCAGAACCGCTGTAAATGTTCTTTCAATTGATGAGCATCGCACGGTCGAAACGGAAGCTGACAAAGCCAGGAACGATCTGTTGGATTTGATTGAGTCTATGAAAACGCAGAAGATCCTGACCGGCACGATTCAAGGTGTTGAACAGCCTGAGGATAACCCCTCCCGTTCTCTCGCAGTCATTTACCACGGCGACTTCAAGGTCATCATTCCGGCAGAAGAAGCTGTTCTTCCACCTGAGGATAATCGTGGACGATCTCAAGAAGATGTCATGCATTACACATTGACAAAACGCCTCGGTGCAGAGGTGGATTATATCGTTAAAGGCATTGATCCTCAGTCAGGTGTTGCAGTTGCCAGCAGGCTGGAGGCAATGGCCGCCAAACGCAAGGAATATTATTTCGGTACTGATAGAGACGGAAATAACATTCTTTATGAAGGAGTGTGTGCAGAAGCAAGAATCGTTTCTGTAATTCGCGCCGGCATTTTTGTAGATTTGTTTGGTCTTGAAATTTACATTCCTCTCAGAGAATTGAGTTATCAAAGACTACTGGATGCTTCTTCGCAGTTTCAGCCTGGACAGCGTGTCCTCGTTAAGATTCTAAGCATTGACCGTAGTGACCGAAATCATATCAAAGCCAGTGCGTCGGTCAAACAGGCAGGAGAAAATCCTTATGAAAAAGCTTTGAGAAGATTTTCTGTTGGAAATCGCTATGTTGGAACGGTCAGTATGGTAGATACAACAGGTGTGTTTGTCGCACTTGATGGAGGTGTAGATTGCCTCTGCAGCTATCCGAAACGCGGTCGTCCTCCGAGAGGAGCACGCGTCACTGTTAGAATTCTCGGTCTCAATATGGAGAGCAATCGTATCTGGGGTGCGATTACCCATATTGCTGCACCAAGATAATTTTCCAACCGAAATTTAGTATGGGAGGTGATAAAAGTATGGAGTATTGTGAGCTGAGCAAAGAAGAACAGGAGCGTAGAAAGACCATCGCAGAGCATACACGCAGTATGATTCTAAATCAAATGTCCGCCGATGACCAAGATGATACATCCATTATGCTTGGTTACCGAGATTATTATCTGCAGATATCCTTTTCTGCGCTTCATCCATTGATGGTAATCTGCCTTGCACGATCTATTCAGCATGTTAGTTCTGCCAAAAAGAAAAAGATGGTCAATGAACTGAATCTGAAGAGCGTACTTGGGAGTCATGCGATCAATGAATCGGTAGGATGTTATTCCTATCGGGCGACTCAGTGGCTGGATACGGAGATATCACCACAGAGATATTTCGAAATGTTAAATCGCTGTGTTGATGAAGCAGATCGGGCATATCAAGTTTTGGCAAGCTGATGTTGCATTTTTTGTGATACTCTGGTGTAATAAGGTAAAGACACAAGGGGGGTCACAGTATGAAGAAACTCATTTTGCCAATACTCGTTTGTATATTCTTGCTTTTGTGCAGCTGTTCCGGATATCAGCCAAATAAGGAAAATTCGGACAGTTCATCTCAGTCTGTATCTATGCTGGAAGAAGGTAGCTCATCTGAAGAACAAAGTAGTTCCAGTTTAGAATCACAACAACCAGACTCAGGTGAAGATATACAAACCCAGTCTGATCCATCAGACAGTCAAAGCGTCGCCACTGAAAAATCTAAAGGTTCAGGAACCCAAAAACCACCTGCATCTTCCCATACGCAAATACCGTCTAATGATAAAGAACCACCGAAACAATCACAACCGGCGGAAAAGCCTGAACAAAAACCTCAACCATCCAATCCCGAGGAAACATCTCCTCCAACATCGAAACCAACAGAGCCATCGGAATCAACACCTGAGCCGTCTGTACCTGAAGAAAAACCGTTTGACATCAGTCCATATTTAGATGATGCCAAAAAATATGGTCAGAAGATTGGTTTGAAATTGGATTCTACAGCAACAGCTTGCAATGATGATCCCATCTTTGCGAATGCCGACAGCAAGTTTTTGGAGAGAGATTTGTGTGATCGTTTAAATTGGTATGTAGAAAGTGGTTTTACTGCTTTCTGGATTTGGACGGAGGATTTGGGAAACAACGAATACAACATTTTTATTGGATACGCTTAAATTTAACACTATGCTAAAAAGACTCATCAAATGATGGGTCTTTTTCTTTTGCAAATTTTAAGGAGGAACTTATGATGAGTAAAGGAAAACGAATCATATCGTTTTTGATGTCGATTGTTATGAGTCTGGGAGTCTTCTCCGGAATGACATCGACAGTATTTGCAGACACAAAACAAATGACGGCTTATATCCTTGATGTACCAAGAAGCGGAGATAACTCAACAAATCCCAGCGACTGGGGTCACCCTGCTATGGATTTTATGGGCAATTGGAGTACACGAGAGAAAAAATCGCGTTATTCTATGTATTTCCAAGATTCATTTGAAGGCAAAGCCATGTACTGCATTGAGCCAGGCGTTGGTGTCCACACCGGCGATCAGTACGATGGATTTGATGAAACATTCTGGAACAACTATCCTTCCGAGTTGAATCCTACGATTGCACCGACTGTTATTAAAGCATATATCGGACGCATTATGCAGTATGGATGGCAAGGTAACGGTGAAACAAACTGGGATATGTCTAACCCAACTCATACCAAAGAAGTCGCACATTATATTGCAACGCAGCTTCTAATTTGGGAAACAGTCGTAGGTGAACGTGATAGTCAGTTCAATAAGGTGGATGCACATGCACAAGGCAAAGACAATATTAAGGACACTATCAAAAGCAGTCATCCCCTTCGCGATTTGATTTTCCAGTATTACACGGATATGGAGAAAAAGGTACAGCAGCACACAATGCTGCCCAGCTTTTTTACCAGAAGCTCCGGAAGTGCTGATACCTACGAATTGAAATGGAACGGCACAGATTATTCTGTTACTTTAACAGATACAAACGGCGTATTAGGAAACTATTCTTTCTCCAGCAGTACAAGCGGCATGAAATTTGAGGTGAACGGAAATAAGCTCACAATCCGCTGTAATGAAGCACCCAAAGATGCAGTCAGCATCATGGCAGAGAAAAAGAATGGTGAACGCAAAGGCGTCGTAATTTGGTCCGATGGTGACATTGGTGGAGGAAAGCAGGATTTTACAACCTATGGCGCTACTGTTTCTGACCCTGTAACCGGTTATTTGAAACTTGAGATCATGGTTGGAAATATGCATTTGCTGAAAACTTCCGAAGATGGAAAAGTAAGTGGAATCAGTTTTACGATTTCCGGTGAAGGCTACCACGAAGTCAAAACAACCAATGAAGATGGTGTCATCGATATCAGTGATTTGAATCCTGGCGTCTATACTGTGACAGAACAGGTTATTGATAAGTATGAGCCGCAGGAAGTCCAGAGAGTAACGATTGTCAGCGGAAAAACATCCACTGTTACATTTAATAATACTCTGAAAAGAGGTAGTCTGAAAGTTACAAAGACATCAGAAGATGGCCTTACAGAAGGTATGAAATTTCATTTGTATGGCACTTCTTTGGCGGGAATTCCTGTTGATGAGTATGCAGTAACAGACAGTTCCGGTATTGCGACTTTTGACAATGTCCTGATTTCTGGCAGCACACCGTATATTCTGGAAGAGGTAGATACGGCGATCCGCTATGTAATTCCCGAAGCCCAAAACACTACTGTTCAATGGAATGAAGTAACAAACCAATCTGTACACAATGTTCTCAAAAAGTTCCGCGTAACGGTTACTAAAAGCGATGCGGAAACTGGTGAAGCACAGGGAGATGCATCGCTTGCCGGTGCTACCTATGGGCTTTATAAGGGAGAAACACTTGTAGACAGCTTTACTACTGACAGCAATGGATCTTTCACAACTGGGTATTATGTATGTGATACGGACTGGACCATTCGTGAGATCAATCCAAGTGAAGGTTATCTGTTGGATCCTACAATCTATCCGGTTGGAGCAGATCCGGAGCTTTATACAGTAGAACTGAATACAACAGCCAATGATGTAAAAGAACAGGTACAAAAAGGTAACATTGCATTGATTAAGCACACTGATGACGGCGAAACTGGAATTGAAACACCAGAAAGCGGTGCAGAGTTCCAGGTTTATCTGAAATCTTCTGGTTCTTACGATGCAGCAGCTGATTCAGAACGAGATTTTCTCACCTGTGATGAAAATGGATATGCAAAAACCAAAGACCTCCCTTATGGCATTTATACAGTGCATCAAGTATCTGGATGGGAAGGCCGAGATCTCATTGATGATTTCGATGTGTTCATCGCCAAAGATGGCCAAACTTATCACTATATCCTGAACAACAGGGTGTTTGAATCCCATATCAAAATTATTAAAGTAGATGCGGAGACTGGCAAGACTATTCCGTATGCCGGTGCCGGATTCCAACTTTTCAAACCGGATGGAACTCAGATCACTCAAACAATCACCTATCCGGAAGTTACCACAATTGATACTTTCTACACAAATGATAAAGGTTATCTGATTACTCCGGAGCCTTTGGAATACGGGTCCGGGTATTCTTTAGTTGAGGTATATGCTCCATATGGTTATGTTGTAAACTCGGATCCGGTTTACTTTGATGTGACAGAGGAAGGTTCCACAGAAGAAGATGGTGTAACCATCATTGAAGTAGAAAAGTCCAATGTCGCACAAAAAGGCGTCATCCATATTAAAAAGACCGGTGAAGTGTTCTCCAGTGTAACTGAGTCTGACGGAATCTATCAGCCCGTCTACTCTGTACAGGGTCTCCCTGGTGCTGTTTATGAGATTACAGCAGCTGAAGATATTTACACTTTAGATGGTACTCTCCGCTACTCCGCAGGAGAAGTTGTGGATACCATTGAAACCGATGAAAGCGGTATCGCTACCAGTAAAGAGTTGTACCTTGGAAAATTCAATGTGAAAGAGATACAAGCTCCATATCCGATGGTGCTCAATGATGAGATCCATGAAGTGGAACTTGTATATGCAGGTCAGGATGTTGAAATTACTGAAGCAGAGACCGGATTCTATAATGAACGTCAAAAAGTAAAAGTGAGCATTCAGAAGGCTTTGGAACAGGATGAACTGTTCGGACTTGGAATGAACGGCGAAATCACTTCTGTTACCTTCGGCTTGTTTGCTGCAGAAGACATTACAGCAGCTGATGGAAGCATTATCCCCGCAGATGGTCAGATTGAAGTTGTATCTGTATCAGAAGACGGAATTGCTGTTTGCACATCAGACCTGCCAATAGGCAGCTATTATTTGCAGGAGCTGTCTGTTGATGACCATTACATCATTAGCGATGAGAAATACCCATTTGTATTTGAGTATGGCGGTCAAGATGTTGCGCTGATCGAAATCGCTGCAAATGATGGTGCAGCAGTCGATAACACTCTGAAGCGCGGCGAAATCCAAGGCAAAAAAGTCGATGAAGACGGCAATGCTCTTGGTGGAGCAATCATTGGGTTATTCCGTCCGGATTGCACAGAATTTACGGAAGAGAATACACTCATGACAACAACCTCTGCAGATGACGGCAGCTTTTCATTTAAGAACATCCCTCTTGGAGATTGGGTAATTCGTGAAATTTCGCAGCCGACAGGATTTGTTCTCAGTGATGAAAGCTTCCCGGTTTCTATCACCGAAGATAAACAAGTAATCGAAATTGAAATCGAAAACGCGTTTATTACCGGTAACCTGCATTTAACAAAATATGATGCAGATTTTCCGGAAAACAAATTGTCAGGCGCTATTTTCGAAGTTTTCCGAGACAGTAACGGAAATAAGGAATTGGATGACGAAGATGAACTTCTTGGCACCATGGAAGAAACCCTGAAGGGAATCTATGAGATGAACGACATTCGTTATGGCGGCGTTCTCGTGCGAGAAAAAACGGCTCCGGAAGGGTTCGTTTTGGACGAAAACGTATACTATATCATGATTGATACAGATGGAAAAACCTACGAGGTCGAAAATGAAGCTGGCAAGGGCTTTATTAACCAGGCACAAAAGGGTTCGCTGAAAATCATCAAGACCTCTTCCGATGGTACGAAGAAAGGCTTTGAATTCCGTGTGACCGGACCAAATGGTTATGATCAAACCTTTGTAACCGACGAATCTGGAGAAATTCTGATTGAGAATTTGCGCATCGGCGAATATGTAGTAACCGAACTGAAAAATAGCGTCAGCGCCAATTATAAAATTGCGGATCCAGTAACCGTAGAAATCGTAGCAGATGAGGTCTTAACGGTTAATGTGTACAATGAAAAGACTACAGTAGATGTACCTAAAACAGGTGATGAAACAAATCTCGGTCTGTGGATTGGTCTTATGATCTGTGGCCTTACCGGCATTGCAGGTACCACCATTGTATGCTTGAGAAAACGCCGCAAAAACAAAAACGACCAGTAATTATCCCTCGCTCATTAAGAAACCGGTCCTTCTGAGTTTTTAGAAGGACCGGCTCTTTGAGCGAATTATATTTACATTCGCGCAAACCCGAAAAGAAGGAAGAAACGGAGGCAGTTATGAAATCAAAAAAACGATATCTCCAATATATACTATGTTTAGTCTGCGTAATAATCGCTGTACTCATTCCGCAGACGGTATTCGCCAAGGATGGCACTGACGGTACAGAACTGCAGGTCATGGAACCAGAAAAGCTCGAAGTCCAATTGGGTGTAGATTGGGCAGGTACTGAATTTCAATTGAAAACAGACGCCGGCCTTTATCCCGGAACTATAACCGTTGACCAAGATGGTGTTCTTCGTCTTGAGATCGGAGGAAGCAAGTCTTATGTTCTGTCATGCATGAATTCTTCCGTAAGCGCTCCTGTTCCACAATCTGAGCAAGCCTCTGCCACAGGCAACTCTGAAAAGACAGAATCTGAAACCGAAAAAGATGAAAGCAATACCGTTGCAGGCATTCCGGTGGTTCATCTTATCCTGTTTGGCGGTGGTATGCTGATTGCCGTCGGTGGATTGATTGGAATGTATTTTGTAAAAAAACGCCAGGAAGCAGCGGAATCCCAACAGGATTATGACGACGAAGATGATGAATAGATATCCCAGACTGACTTTTATTTGCGAGTTAATAAAAGATTTGAAAACTTTTTAACAAAAAATGCGTTAAAGTTTTCAAAATGGCTTGACAGTATAAAAACTCTGTGCTATTATATAAACGTGGCAGGGGCTTGCGCCCAGGCTTTCGGTACATCGGAGAGCTCCCGGTGTCATACATGCCGCACAGAGGCATGGAACCCGTTACGGATTAGCGCACAGAGCGATCCACAATGACGCAAGCCATTTTTGAATATTAAGCCGGAAGGCTGCTTGAATACTGCAGAGTTAAGATTTGGACATTTTTCCAATACCTTAGCTCTGCATTTTTTTGCAGACCTTCCGGCTTTTTGTATTTATACGGAGGAATGTGACAATGAAAAATAAGAAGAAAAGAAAGGGAGTTAACAACACTCAGATCCGATGCCCCTATTGTGGCAGCCCTGCTATTTTACGCAGTGCAGATGGAATATATCGAGACAACAATAAAAATACGATGCTGTATGTATGTAAAAATTATCCGGAATGTGATGCTTACGTTCGTGTCCATACCGGAACCACCATTCCTGTTGGCAGCTTAGCAAATCATGAGCTGCGCACACTTAGAAGAACTGCTCATCAGTATTTTGATCAGCTCTATTTGAGTGGAATGATGAGTAAGCAAGACGCCTACCAATGGCTTGCGGATTTGCTTTCTGCTCCCCTGTCAAAAGCCCATATTGGGTATCTGGGAGAATACTACTGCAAGGTAGTCATTGAGGAAAGTCGCAAAATGCTTCAAAAAAGAGGAAATAAAAAAATCCCAAAATTTGAGGTGATACAAGGAGGTGCTGCTTCATGAAACTCACGCAGGAACAACAGAAAAAAGTAGAGCAAAATATGCGACTGGTTGGTAAGGTGATCAAGGATAAAGTTCATGGTACAAACCAGCTGGGTATCTATTCATATGATGATATTGTGCAGATTGGTTATATTGGACTATGTAAAGCAGCCTATACAGATAAGGGTGGATGTTTTTCGACTTATGCATACCGACTCATTTGGCATGAGATATCCGATGCGCTGATTCGCGCTAATCGTTTGGGAGACAGAGAGATCCTCCTGTCAACATATAACTATGAAGCACAGGAGGATGCACATTTTTCATCTTTTAGTGAGAGTCTTGAAATCGAAAATGCCATCAGCAACGCTGAAACAAGCGCAACTGAAATTATCCAAAAAGGCATTCAGGCACTTAGAATGTCTACCGACGGCTACAACAGTTATGAAATTGGCGAGGCACTTCACACCTCTCCTGGAAAGGTACGTGTATGGATGTCTCGTGCCAGAAAATACTTGAAATCACAGCCGGAAATCGTGAGGCTTGCCGGTACATATGATATAGGTTAATGTAAGAATGATGAAGGGATGTTTTGGACTTTTGTTCAAAGCATCCCTTTTTTTCTGTTTAGAAAGGAATTTTTATGAAAGCAGTATTGAATAAAGTGAAGCCATTTATATTTCCATTGGCTATAGCAGTAATTATTTACTTACTAATGAGATTTGTTTTTGTTTTCGGATATGTTCCGACTGCGTCCATGGAACCCACCTTATCAAAAGATAGCTTTATTTTGGGAAATCGAATTTATTTTTCCTTAAATTACGGTGATATTGTTATCTTTAAGCACGACGGGAAATTGTTAGTGAAACGAATTGCAGCTGTTCCCGGAGATATCGTAGATTTAGAAGCCATTGAATATATGGTAGGTTATGAAAAGCCAGACCGAGAAAGTGAATTTTTGATAGTGCCAAATGACTGCTATTATGTGTTGGGAGACAATACTCAGAATTCTTTTGATTCAAGATATTGGGAGGATCCTTTTGTACATCAAGATGATATTGTAGCAAAACTGATTCTTCCAAAAAAATAGCCGCTCATACTTTAAACAGTATAATCGGCTGATGTTTTCAAATATTTTTATATTTTTTGATCGAATAAAGAATCTCATAAAGCTTCTTTTGTTCTTCTGGGGATTGAGCCGTAATAAGCTCATAAGCTTGGTATGCATAGTCATCCTCTTTCGGTGTTTCGCTGCCAAGAAATTCAAACAGTTTTGAAAGCGAAATCCCAAGTGCAGATGCAATCTTATCGATACTCTCTATGCTGGCATTCTTTTCCCCACGTTCTATTTGTCCAATATAGGTGTGATGACACCCAGCGCGCTCTGCCAATTCTTCTTGACTAAGTTTGTTTTGCAATCGGTAATTTCGAATTCGCTGTCCAATAGTCTGTGCGATTCCCATAGACCATCCTCCTTCCTATGTAAATAGTCTATAAATATTCATTTTTCAAATACACAGACTATTGATATTATCTTTAACATATTATAGACTATAAGTATTATTACATCGTTTTTAACGCTTATAGTATGTATTTTTAACAAAGAAAAATTCATAAGGCGGGACCTGAATGCCTCAATTTGATCGTCAAGCATTTGGACAAAGATTAAGGCTATTAAGAGATTATCGTGAAATGACGCAACAGCAAGTGGCAGATTTCCTTAATGTAAATCGCTCTACATATTCTTATTATGAAAATGGTAAAACAGAACCATCTATTACGACACTTATGAGGATTGCGGAGTTGTTCAATGTGACTTTAGATAGCCTGTTGAATATGGAAAAAGACAGGGATATCAGTCTTGATCAGAAATGTTCTTGCTGGAATCGGAAAATGGAGAGCGAGAACTGTGGAATTGCGAAAAAGAGAAAAAGTCTGCACATTTTTCGGACATGCGGACAGTCCTACAAATATAAAAAAAGAGATTCAGAAAGTAATTGAAGATCTAATACTACAAAAAGGTGTTAACACTTTTTATGTCGGGACAAATGGCAACTTTGACCGAATGGTTCAAAGTGTGTTGATTGATTTGAAAAAACAATATCCTAATTTAGAGTGTTGCACCGTATTAGCCTATATACCGGGCATTAAACCTGAATTTGATTTCGGATATGAAAAGCTTGAGTCTTTGTATCCAGACGGTCTGGAAAAAGTTCCAAAGCGTTTTGCAATAGATTGGCGTAATAAATGGATGGTACAACAGTCGGATTACGTTATCTCATATGTTCGTCATAGTTTTGGCGGAGCTGCTAAATATATGGAGCTCGCAAAGCGAAAAAAGAAGATAGTCTATAATTTGGCAAATTTATAAACAGTAATATGAGCATTAAGACAGTCATTAACGAACTTTTACCTATTGCGTAATCATTCACTACCTTCAAAAACAGAGGCAGTGAAAAGCAGAAGTGCAGAATTCCGTTAAGCATTGATATGTTACATATATTTTGCGTATAAACCTGTCTTAATTTAAAAAGATACAGACAACTTCTCTTCGGAAAAGTGTGTCTGTTTTTTTTTAATAAATTTGAGACACATCTTATTTAGATTTGTTGACTTTATAACTCTGTGGAGATATAATATAGTTGTAAATCATCTATAGAGTTTAAGGAGATGAGCAATTGGATAAGATAATTATATATCACGGTTCAAGTGAAATTGTTAAGCAGCCAGTTTACGGAAAAGGAAAGCCGTATAATGATTATGGAATCGGATTCTATTGCACAGAACACCTGGAACTTGCCAAGGAATGGGCCTGCACAAAAAATATTGATGGATTTGTTAATGAATATGAGTTGGATTTAACGCATCTGAAGGTGCTACACCTGTCAGAGTACTCGATTCTTCATTGGCTTGCTTTGTTGATGGTAAACAGAAGATTCCGAATTTCTACTCCGGTTATGCGTAGGGGCTTTCAGTGGTTGAAAGATAATTTTCTAATTGATATTACTGGATATGATGTGATTATAGGATATCGAGCCGACGATTCCTACTTCTCGTTTGCCCGAGCTTTTATTAACAATGAAATCTCTCTAACTCAGTTGTCATATGCTATGAAGTTAGGAAAACTTGGAGAACAAGTCGTTCTAAAGAGTCCAAAAGCATTTAAAGAGATTCGGTTCTTATCTTATTCTGTTGTGGACAATACAGAATATTATGCAAAACGAAAATCCCGAGATGAGGAAGCAAGAGCTGCTTTTCGAGCCGAATTGGATAAAGAGGATATCAATGGACTGTATATGAGAGACATACTTCGGGAGGAGGTAAAAAAGGATGATCCACGCTTACAGTGAGACATATTTAGATGACGCGATGCAAAATCTTGGAGAAATGCTGGATTATGCGGTCAATAGCTGCTATTTGGACATGGATGATTTTTTTGAAATGTTTATTGTTGGCGGTATTGCCTCACAGTTTGAAAATGGGGTTCCGGGAATTGTTTCAGGAAAATCCGGAACGGAATTGGTTTGGGAAGTATTGAGTAAAGCGGGAGTTTCCATCAAAATGTCAGACCCAAGGGAGGATCGTGATTGTTCCCCGGAGTATTGGTGCGGGTGGATTATAGCATTTTATCAATGGTATACCGCACTCTCTTTCAAAGAAATTCTTCAAATCTGTACAATGCGAGAAATCAGGAAAATGTATTACACATTGCATGAAGCGTCAGAACTAAAGTTCGTCAATACTATGAATGAAATCGCACGAAGGAAAAAGCTACCAACTAAGCTTCAGACGCTCCGAAAATCCCGACAGTTATCGCAGAAACTATTGTCAGAAAAATCTGGAGTCACATTAAGAATGATCCAGCAATATGAAAATAGAAGCAAAGATATCAACAGAGCAGCAGCGGAAACGCTTTCTGCCTTATCCAGAGTATTGGGATGTAATGTGGAGGATTTGTTGGAATATAGTTTTGAGGAAGTTACAATAGATGAGGTGGGTGATTAAATGCAATTAGAAACCAGAAGACTGATTTTGCGTCCATGGGAAGAACGGGATGCAGAAGAATTATATCGCTACGCACAGGACGACAGAATTGGGCCAATTGCTGGATGGCCGCCGCACACCAGCGTCGAGAACAGCCTGGAAATTATCCGGACGGTTCTGTCCGAACCAGAAACTTATGCAGTTATTCTGAAAGACACCGGAAAACCTGTGGGCAGTGTGGGAATTATGTTTGCCCCAAAAGGAAGCGCTCCGATGAAAGAACAAGAAGCTGAAATTGGCTACTGGATTGGCGTGCCATACTGGGGTCAGGGATTGATTCCGGAAGCGGTGCACAGACTTCAGGAACGATGTTTCGATGAACTTCATTGCAGCGCTGTATGGTGTGGTTACTATGACGGCAATGATAAATCAAAACGTGTCCAGGAGAAATGCGGTTTTCTATATCATCATACCGAAACAGGAAAGCAATCTCCCCTGGGCGATATTCGAACCGAACATTTTACCAGGCTTACTTTGGAGGAATGGGAAAAAGTAAGAAGCAAAAAATCTGAGATGAAGTAAATTACGAAGAGGTTTGCTGCATCGGGATTGGAGGATATATATGAATACCAGAGAAGAAAAGATTCGGATGTGGTTTGATATGTGGCTGAAAAAAACAGACCATGGAATTATGGATTTGTTTTCTTTTGATGCAGTGTACATAGAAAGCTGGGGACCGGAATATCATGGCGCAAATAAAATAAAACACTGGTTTGATGAATGGAATCAGCGTGGAACTGTTCTTATATGGGACATTAAGCAATTTATTCATACAAATGAGCAAACGGTTGTAGAATGGTATTTCAAAAACCAAATGGACGATGGACGGATAGAAGCTTTTGATGGAATGTCTTTAATCCACTGGTCGGTAGATGATAAAATTGTATCTCTTAAAGAATTTGGGTGCAACTGCAACCGCTATGACCCTTATAAGAACGGAGATACTCCATGCTTTCAGGATGAAGCCTCTATGTGGTTTTGAGGAGGTAAAAATGGTTTTTTCGATTGATAAATGGATGGAGCAATATATCAATGTCATGCAGAATGAATTCCATGACAGAATCTGGTTTCTTGGACTCCAGGGCAGCTATGGTCGAGGAGAAGCTGGAGATCAGAGCGATATTGATGTAGTGATTATTTTGGACACTGTATCCGCAAGCGATTTGGAGACATATGCTATGCTCCTTGATCACTTGCCAGAGCGAGAGAAAATATGCGGCTTTATTTCAGGAAAGCAAGAAATCCTTGCATGGGAGCCGTCTGATTTGTTTCAGTTCTGTTACGATACGACTCCCATACTGGGTACATTGCAGGATTTAATCAATAACATACATAAGGAGGATGTCCAACGCGCTATCCGGATTGGTGCCTGTAATGTCTACCACATGTGCGCCCACAATTTGGTTCACGAGAGAAGCGCGGATATCTTAAAGGGGCTCTATAAGTCAGCTGTTTTTACGCTGCAGGCCATTGCTTTTTTGCAAACCGGCAGCTACAAAAAGAAGAAGACAGATCTTCTTCCGATGCTGCAGGAAAAAGAACAGAATATATTGCGGACCAGTATAGAACTGAAAGAGAAAAATTCACTTTCGTTTGAGGAGATACTCCAGTTCTCCGACCTTCTACTTAACTGGTCATCAAAATGGATACGTGAGGTGAGATAGAATGGCAAAATTAGAACAGACAATTCGGGGAGATTATAATCAAATTCTTAATAGGATTGAATCAGGAATTGTGAATAGCAGTATGTCTGCTTCATTGGAAGATTCCAGCGATTTTTATAGCAACGGGGCGCGCTGCAGTGTGCGTGTTTTTGAACGGTACAGCTGGTTAGGTAGTAATCGTGTCAGCCTTAGTGTGACCTTGTTCCAATGTGGTGACGACGCTGTTCATCTCTCTGCAATTACAGCAGGTGGAAGTCAAGCTCTGTTTTTTAAAATCAATACGTTTGGCGAAGAAGCATTTCTGGATAAACTTAGAGAGCTTCTGTAAGTGCCTGAAAACGAATCTGCAGATTATAAACAATGGAGAGATTGGGAGAAGAGTGTAGGTGCATTCCGTGGAAATCAGAGAAGTAAAAAACAACAAAAAGCAATACTTATCTCTGCTGCTATTGGCGGATGAACAGGAAAATATGATTGATCGCTATCTGGATAGAGGTATTATGTATGTGCTGGAGGATGATGGTATAAAAAGCGAATGCGTCATCACCGATGAAGGCGACGGTATACTGGAAATCAAAAATATTGCAACGGACCCAGAGCATCAGGGGCATGGATATGGAAAAGCGCTTATTACCTTTTTAGAAAAGACTTACAGCACACAATATTCTATTTTACAAGTGGGGACGGGAGATGTTCCGTCTACAGTGTTGTTTTATGAAGCATGTGGATTCCACCGTTCCCATAGGATTAAAAACTTTTTTATAGATCATTACGATCATCCCATCTATGAAGACGGTATGCAACTGATGGATATGGTTTATCTGCAAAAGAACTTATCCGTCTGATGCTTTATTAAGCTATTTCCGACTGAGGTAAAGGAGAAAAATATGATAGAAGTTGTATTCAGCGAAAGTGCAGCTGGAGCTCTTTCTGTTGCCGCAGGAAAAAACTATATTGGCGGAGTCAGTTCTGCCATTATCATGAATACTGAGGGAGACAGTGAGATTCCAAATCAGGATGAAATTGAAAAAATGCTTAGGGAATCCGAAGAAAGGGAAAGACTCAACTGGGAGAATGCAATTCCCCTTGATGTTGAACGTAAAGATATTCTCAGTTTTCCGCTTGCTTTGAGTATAGGAAGTATCACAGAAGATGAAATTGGAAAACAACGGGAAGAAACACTTCAAAATCTTGTCAGCTTTTATCCTGATGAAGAAAAGGAAGCTGCAGAGGAGATGCAGGAAACTGCCCGTAAAAACCTCGATAATTTGCTAATCCGTGCTCAGGAAGGAGAAGCCATCCGAGTTTGGTCAAGCGATCTCCCGGATGAGGCCTGCGGATTTTGTTGGCTTATCGATCAGTTGAAGCCCATTGGCTATAATAATTTGGATATAACCTATGTAAAACTTCCGGATTTTCATGTGATGCCGGATAAAACAGTGGTCATCTATTCCGGATGGGGTGAGGTATCGCCTCATCAGTGGGGTAATCTGGCGAAATTAGGTGAAAAAGTACCTGCGAATTATATGCATGCATTATCTTTCCGCTGGGAACAGTTGAAACGAGAAAATGCAACTTTGCGGGCGGTTGTGAACCGTCAACTTGTTAGTGTGCCGGACACATTCTATGATGCATTTATTCTTCGGGAGCTGGAAGCCCAAGAAGATGAGTTTATGGAAGCAGTGCTGATTGGGAAAGTACTTGGAAAGTATTCTCTTGGAATCAGCGACGGTTTGATCGCTTTAAGAATAGAGCAGTTTATCAAAGAAGGAAAGCTTGAAGTGATCACGCATGCTAAACCGCAGGATCCGTCTTATCATCGCATGCTGCGCAAACGCTGTTCGAATTTTGAAAAATAAAAAGGAGACTTTATTTAATGAAAAAAGCTGTCATCCTTTATGCGTCGGTACATCATAAGAACACAGAAAAGGTCGTGAACTATATTGCGTCTGCTATTGATGCGGATGTAATTGATCTATTAAAAAACAGGAACCCATCCATCGAGCAGTACGAATTGATCATACTGGCCTCGGGAATTTATTTTGGTTCATTCCATAAAGTTCTTCTGGAATACATGAAGGCAACATCATTTGAAGGAAAGAATGTTATTGTGTTGTACACCTGTGGGATACCCTATAGGAATTACGCTAAATCTTCAGAAAAAATCCTGCGTGAAAACAATGCCAATTATATTTCTGCATTTCATTGCAGAGGTTACGATACATATGGACCATTTGGAAAGATTGGCGGGATTGCGAAAAACCATCCCAGTCAACAGGATATGAATCGACTGCTTCATAATGTGAGAATTTCTGCAGACAATATTCTATGATACTTGTTTTAATCTAAAAAAAGTGAGAGGAGCTGACTGAAGCATGGAAAATAAAACCTATCTTGCAATAGATCTAAAATCTTTTTATGCTTCAGTTGAGTGCATGGAGCGTGGGTTGGACCCAATGACGACTAACCTTGTAGTTGCGGATCAGAGCCGAACTGAAAAAACAATCTGTCTTGCGGTTTCTCCTTCGTTAAAGACATTTGGTATACCCGGGCGTCCTCGGTTGTTTGAGGTCGTTCAAAAGATTAAGAATGTAAATGCGGAACGCCAACGCAAAGCTCCCGGAAGAAAATTCACTGGATCCTCCTATCACTTTGCTGAACTGCAGTCACATCCGGAACTGGCAGTGGATTATATTGTAGCGCCTCCTCAGATGGCAAAATACATGGAAATCAGCACGCAGATTTATAATGTCTATTTGAAACATATTGCGCCGGAGGATATCCATGTCTATTCCATTGACGAGGTTTTTATGGATGTGACTCATTATCTAAAAACATATGGATTAACCGCCAGAGAACTCGCAATGAGAATTATTTTGGATGTGCTTAAAACAACAGGAATTACCGCTACTGCAGGAATCGGTACCAATCTATATCTGTGTAAGGTTGCGATGGATATTGAAGCAAAGCATATTCCACCGGATGAAAACGGTGTGCGTATTGCAGAGCTGGACGAAATGAGTTACCGCCGAAAATTGTGGTCACATCGTCCTTTAACAAGCTTCTGGCGTGTGGGCCGGGGGTATGCGAGGAAATTAGAAGCCTGTGGCCTTTATACTATGGGAGATATTGCGCGATGTTCTCTCGGAAAACCAGGTGATTACTGTAACGAAGATCTCCTGTATAAGTTATTTGGCATTAACGCAGAGCTATTGATTGACCATGCATGGGGGTGGGAACCATGTACAATGGCGGACATCAAAGCGTACAAGCCGGAGTCGAATAGTATCGGGTCTGGGCAGGTGCTGCAGAATCCATATGAATTCGAGAAGGCAAAGCTGGTAGTGCGTGAAATGACGGAGCTTTTGGTCTTGGATCTGGTAGAAAAGAACCTTGTCACAAACCAGCTGACACTGACAATAGGCTATGATATTGAGAACCTGAGCGATCCGGAACGAAGAAAACAATATCATGGTCCTGTTACCACAGACCAATATGGCAGATCCATTCCCAAGCATGCACACGGGACGGCAAACTTAGATCGATATCTGTCTTCTACCAAGCTGATTACGGAAGCAATGATGAATCTGTTTGACCGTATTGTTGATCCAAAGCTTCTGGTTCGCAGAATTACCATTACTGCGAATCGAGTGATAGATGAGAAAGCGGCACAGCGAAAGGATGAGTACCAGCAGCTCGATCTGTTTACAGATTATAAAGCGGAGGAAGCCCGGCAAAGAGAAGAACAGACGGAACTGGAACGAGAAAAAAGAATGCAGAAAGCTATGCTTGATATTAAGCATAAGTTTGGGAAGAATGCGATTTTAAAGGGAATGAATTTGCAGGAAGGCGCCACGGCTAAAGATAGAAACAGTCAGATTGGAGGGCATAAGGCGTGAGTAATAAAAAATATGACGATATCATTAACCTCCCCCATCATGTTTCGCTTACGCATCCCCATATGTCCAGACTGGATCGGGCAGCTCAGTTTTCTCCGTTTGCAGCCTTAACGGGCTATGATGCTGCTATTAAGGAAACGGCACGTCTGACCGATAAAAAAGTGGAACTGGGAGAGTATGAGCTGGAAGAACTCAACCGAACACTGCTGGAGTTATCAGACCATATTTCACAGCACCCGCAGGTCATGGTTACGTATTTTGAGCCGGATAAGTGTAAAGAAGGCGGAGCCTATATTACAGTCAGCAAGGAGATAAAAAGGATTGACGAGATAGAGCAAGCCATTTATTTTACAGATGGGTCAAAGATCCCGTTATCTGATATATTTTCCATAGAGGTCAGCAATCGAGAGGAGTGTTAATGATGAAAGAGAAATGCAAAAAGGGTGTTGAAATTGTCGTTGAATCCGTTAACTTTATTATTATTACTTATGCACTCTCAAGTGTCTCAATGTCCCTTCGCTCCAGTTGGGTATATATTTTGTTTTTTGCATCCAATGTGTGGCTGATTACCATGTACTGCAATACGATCAATAAAACAGTAAAAAACAAGCTGATCACAACGGTTTTATGTCTAGCCTGTATTATCATATTCTGTGTAATTGTATATTACTTCGGATACATAGATGGACAGCTTGTCAGATTTAAGAGTTAGTGGAATATTATATATGGAATCGAAAGAAAATTATTTACTTGGTGAGACGAAAGAAAATTAAAAAAATATAAGGAGAGATAATCTATGCACGACTTTTGGGGATATATTTTACAATTGCTTCAAAGGGGAATATTCTTTGCTGTACCTGCTATGTTATTTTTTGTTGTTGCATTAGTTGTTGTATGGCTAATTGCCCGAAAAAAGAATCGTTCAATGCCATGGAAAAAGATAATTATTTCGTTTGTTTTATTAGGATGGCTTGTAGTAACTATATATGCTACCCTTTTAAGAGGAGAACCTGGGTATAGACAATGTAATTTTCATTTGTTTTTGGCATGGAGAGAAGCATGGAATCAATTTACGCTCCAAGTGTGGCTTAATGTAATATTGAATATTGCCCTATTTGTTCCACTTGGAATTTTACTTCCTTTGCTTATAGGAGTATTTAAAAAATGGCATTTCATGTTATTAGCAGGATTTGGAACCACGCTGCTAATAGAGAGTGCTCAGCTTGTTGCTTCAAGGGGTATTTTTGATATTGATGATCTATTTACAAATACTTTAGGAGCAATGCTTGGCTGGAGCGTGATTATGATTATTACTGTGATAGCCAAACGAAAATGGGAAAAGAGTAGTTTTACATATTTATGTGTACCAGCTGCAATTGTTATAGTCTTTGCAGGAATATATATCGGTTATATGGTTCAGCCATACGGTAATTTACCAGATGCGGCTACTGTAACTGCAAATTTGGATTCGGTAAAATGGAACCTCGAATTTGTACCCGAAGAAATGGCAACTACAGAACAAGTATATCAAGCTGGTCGGCTAAACAAGGAAGAGTCTGAAAAGTTTGGTGAAGAAATTGCCAAAGAGATGGGTATTGAATTCGATGATATTTATTATTATGATGATGAAATTATATTTGCAAATCATTCCACAGGGGATTTTTTAAATCTTAATCAGCGCGATGGGACATGGGAATATACGATTGGAAGGGAAAAGACTCCTGTTTATGAAAAACCTTTGTCTGATATCAATAATGATGATATTTTAGCTGCCCTATCTAGCTTAAATATCAAAATCCCAAACGATGCGCAGTTTGAAATAGAAATATCAGAAGAAGATGGATTTGGTACAGCAAATTATGTGGCGCAATTTGTTCCCGTAGGTGATAAATTGCTTTATGGAACATTGAGTTTCAACCTCCGCTTTGAGAATGGCAAAACAACAATAGATCGAAAGATTAAATACAATATTGTTGAGCTTTCTCCATATAAAGAGGAGTCGATTATAACGCAAAAACAAGCACTGAGCGAACTGTATCAAGGCCATAGTTTTGAGGGAACGATTTTAGAGCGTTTGGATATTGGAGAAATTAGTATTCTTTCTTGCTCAATAGAATGGATTACAGATACAAAGGGTTTTTACCAGCCGGTATACCGCTTTGAGTTACAAATAAATGAACAGGAAACTATTACAGATTATGTTCCTGCTTTGAAATAAGATAAATTGTTATTCTTAAAAGTGGCGAACTTTATTTTAACCCACACTAGGAAGAAGAGATGTTATGTATCGTGTTTTAATTGTTGAAGATGATCCGGGAATTGCCTCGGCTATAGCGGATCAAACAAAATTATGGGGCCTTGACACTCGATGTGTCGTTAATTTTAGAAATGTAATGGCTGATTTTGCTGACTTTGCTCCTCACTTAGTATTGCTTGATATTGCATTGCCCTTTTTTAATGGATATCATTGGTGCAGTGAAATCCGAAAGGTTTCAAAGGTTCCTGTTATCTTTATTTCTTCCGCGTCTGACAATATGAATATTGTAATGGCAATGAATATGGGGGCAGATGACTTTATTGCCAAACCCTTCGATCAAAGCGTACTGATTGCAAAAATACAGGCCATGCTCCGGCGTACATACGCCTTTGCAGCTTCTGTTCCTGTTTTGGAGCACAGAGGAGCCCTTCTCAATACAGGGGACAATACGCTAACTTTTCAGGAGAAAACTATACCTCTTACTAAGAATGAGTATCGTATTTTACTTGCCTTGATGGAAAACAAGGGTAAGGTAGTCAGCCGAGAAAAGTTAATGCAGCGCCTATGGGAAACAGACAGCTTTGTGGATGAAAACACCCTTACTGTTAATGTCAATCGACTGCGAAAAAAACTGGATGCTGCAGGACTTCAGGATTTTATTACTACAAAATTTGGCGTAGGATATCTAATTGTGTGAAGGAGAAAGCATAATGGAACTCTTGAAAATGTATGTAAAACAGCGAAAACACGGCATTATTTTATTTTTTGTCTGCTCCTTTATCTTTTTGCTTGCTTTCTTTCTCTATGATTTACCCCTTGGAGCAGCAATGTATCCTGTTTTGTTTTGCCTTATCATTTCCTTGATTTTTTTAACATGGGATATTTGCAATGTGCGGAAAAAGCATCGTAATCTTATAGAGATCAGTCAGCTTCCACCTGAACTAATGAAAGTGCTGCCAGAGGTGCATTCTACAGATGATGCAGACTATCAGGCGGTAATCCATGCTCTTCTCCGGGAGTATAACCAACTTCAAACAGATTTTTCCGTCAAATATCGGGATATGGTAGATTATTATACAATCTGGGCTCATCAGATCAAAACGCCGATTGCTTCTATGCGTCTCACGCTACAAAATGAAGATTCTGCCACTTCCAGACAACTGTCTGAAGAATTGCAGAGGATCGAACAGTATGTGGAGATGGTACTTGCGTTTCTTCGCCTTGATTCCTCATCCAATGATTATGTTTTTCAGCAACAGGAGCTTGATCCGATTATCCGCGACGCAATCAAAAAGTTTGCCGGTTCCTTTATTCGAAAGAAAATACAGCTTTGTTATGAACCCATTCATGCAAAGGTGCTAACGGATGATAAATGGCTTTCCTTTGTGATCGAACAGGTGTTGTCTAATGCAGTCAAATATACAAACAGTGGAAGCATTACCATTACCATGGAGAAGCCAAAGACTCTTTGTATTCGGGACACCGGTATTGGTATAGCACCTGAAGATCTGCCTCGAGTATTTGAAAAAAGCTATACCGGATATAACGGGAGAATCGATAAGAAGGCCAGCGGGATCGGACTTTATCTTTGTAAGAGGATTTGCGATAATTTAGGACATCGAATTACTATTCAGTCCTCTGTAGATAGTGGGACAGTGGTGTGTCTTGATTTGGAACAGATTAAGCTTCAAGTGGAATAACTTCTTACAAAAGCGTAAGAAGTTTTAGGGAAAATGTAAGCCGAATCTATGGCGATTCATTTTCCTTTTTTGTTACAATGAGTCTGCAAGAATAAAAAGGAGGAAATGGTTGATGAGTATTTTACAAGTCAATGCAGTAAAGAAAATATATACCACCCGTTTTGGGGGCAATCAAGTGCAGGCTCTTTCCAATGTTACCTTTCAGGTAGAAGAAGGAGAATATGTAGCGATTATGGGTGAATCCGGCTCAGGGAAAACAACACTTTTGAATATCCTTGCTGCGCTGGATAAACCTACTTCTGGTTCCGTTCTTCTGGACGGAAAGGACCTTTCTAAAATCAAAGAATCCGATATAGCGGCCTTTCGGCGTGATAATCTGGGCTTTGTTTTTCAGGACTTTAATTTGCTGGACACCTTCTCTCTGGGGGATAATATTTATTTACCACTGGTGCTTTCAGGAAAGAATCCAACGGAAATGAAAAAAAGACTGGCACCGATTGCACAGCAGTTGGGAATCACTGCGCTATTGAAGAAATATCCTTATGAGGTGTCTGGAGGGCAGAAGCAGCGTGCGGCGGTAGCACGAGCATTGATCACAAATCCCAGACTGATTTTGGCGGACGAACCAACTGGCGCCCTTGACTCCAGGTCAACCGATGAACTCTTATGTCTATTCGGTGAAATCAACCGCAAGGGGCAGACCATCCTGATGGTTACCCATTCAGTAAAAGCAGCAAGTCATGCAAACAGAGTTCTGTTTATTAAAGACGGTGAAGTATATCATCAGATCTATCGGGGCTCCAATACAGAGACTGAGCTTTACCAGAAAATATCTGACACCTTGACCATGCTGGCGACAGGCGGTGATCGCAAATGAAAAAAGGATTTTATCGCACACTTGCATGGACCGGAATTAAAAATAACAAAAAGCTGTATGTCCCGTATATACTGACCTGTATGGGAACGGTTATGATGTGCTATATCATTTCATTTTTGGGCACTTCACCTACCTTTGCGGAAATTCAGGGAGGAGAAACTGTTCAGGCATTTCTCGGTATGGGATTCGGTGTGATGGCAGTATTCTCATTGATTTTTCTTTTTTATACCAATTCCTTTTTGATTCGCAGGAGAAAGAAAGAGTTCGGCCTTTACAACATTTTGGGACTGGGAAAAAGGCATTTAGCAAAAGTTATGATCCTAGAGACCTTGATGATTGCAGGAATGACTATTTTGGGTGGACTGTTTTTCGGTATTTTACTATCTAAATTTTCTGAGCTTTTCATGATAAAGATTCTTGAAGGAACCGTCACCTATAGTTTTACAATTGAGCCTGAATCAATAAAAAATACAGTTATTCTTTTTCTTGGAATTTTTTTGCTTGTTTTTCTCAATACCCTGCGGCAGATCCATCTGACAAACCCGATTCAGCTTTTGCACAGTGAGCAAGCCGGTGAGAAACCGCCAAAAGCCAATTGGGTTGTAGCTATTCTTGGTTTGATTTTATTAGCAGGGGCCTACTATATTGCAGTGAGTATTCAAGACCCTGTGACAGCGATTGTTGCATTCTTCCTGGCTGTTGTCATGGTTGTCCTGGCAACCTATCTTTTATTTATTGCCGGATCTGTTACGCTCTGTCGAATTCTGCAGAAGAATAAGCGGTATTATTATAAAACCAATCATTTTGTATCCGTTTCATCTATGGTTTATCGTATGAAGCGTAACGGCGCAGGCTTGGCTTCTATTTGTATTCTATGTACTATGGTGTTGGTAATGGTTTCTTCTACGACTTGTTTATATGTAGGGGCGGAAGATAGTCTGCGCAACCGTTATCCACGTAATATCAATGTGGATGTTCTTATGAATGAAACAGAGTTCTTTGATGATACCAATACGGAAGAGACAAAGAGCCGGATTCAGACTGTTTTAGACGAAAACAAAGCTGAAGCGGAAGGTGTTTTGGAGTACAGAACGGCTGCTTTCGGTGGAATGATTGAAGGAAATCAAATTGACTTGAATTCGGAAAAACTCAACTCTGCAATTAACGTGGAAAATATTTGGCAGATTTTTGTTGTATCTGTTTCCGATTACAATCGGTTGATGGGGAAAAATGAAACCCTTTTACCAGGGGAGGCGATTGTCTATACAACAAAGGAGATGACCTATGAGGAGGATACAATTCAAATCGAGGAATGCGACACGATAAAGATTGTAGGGAGAGCAAATGAATTTGTTGATAACAGTGTAGATTCCATGCAGATTTTCCCCACGATGTACTTGTTTGTCCCGGATGTAGGAGAAGTTGTAGAACCTTTGAAGAATCTAACCTGGGGGAATGACAATTCGCCGCTTGTCTCCTTTCATTGGTACTACGGATTTGATCTTTCTTGTGAGGATGAAACGCAGATGCGGATACAAGATCAAATTTCCGATAAAATTGATCAACTGAAAAGCAGTATAGACGAAAGCTCTTATTTTCATTTTACAATTGAGGGAGTAGCGAAAGATCGTGCGGATTTTTTTGGCACCTTCGCAGGACTGTTTTTCCTTGGAATATTTCTAGGTATCGTTTTTGTTTTCGCTGCGGTTCTGATCATCTATTACAAACAGGTATCGGAAGGCTACGAAGATCAGTCCCGATTTGATATTATGCAGAAGGTAGGTATGACAAAGACGGAAATAAGGAAAAGCATTAACTCTCAAATCCTCACCGTGTTCTTCTTGCCGTTGATCACAGCAGGATTACATCTTGGGTTTGCTTTTCCGCTGATTAAAAAAATACTGCTTATTTTTGGATTGACTAATACATCACTGCTAATCATCACCACAGTATCCTGTTATCTGGTTTTTGCTTTATTCTACATGTTCGTGTACCGTGCCACCTCCAGATCCTACTTTACCATTGTAAGTGGAATGCGCTGTGAGACAAAGTAATACATGAGGGCCAAGGAAAACAATGGATAATGAAACAGGGATAATTTATATCAGAAACTCTGCACTGAGAGTATCCCATTTTGAAAAAATAAAAAAAGCATTTTATAAAGTACTTAGGTGTCTGATTCTGGGAATAGGAATTGGAATCATCGGAGTAATTGCGGTTCCGACTGTCATACTGGTTATGATTATTATGGGACTCTGGTCGCTGATTGATCATCTTATATCCAGATTGGAACAAAAATAAAGGCATAGATGAGAAAGTTTTCAAAAATGGCGATCAGTAGAACGCAGATCGATTTTTCAATGAGAATAAATTATGAGGAAAGGAGTGTAATATGAAAAAGTTGATAAAGATTATATTTAAGATTCTCTTATCGCTCCTTTCCCTTGTGCTTGTCGTCCTTTTAGTAGTAGGTGGCTTTTGGGGAATAAAAGGATATCATATGTATCAGGATGCAGTAAAGGAGATGCCCATCAGTGAAAAAGTGGCGACGATTCGGCAAATGGATCATTTCGTAGAATATGAGGAATTACCTGATATTTACATAGACGCTGTCATATCTGTTGAGGATAAGCGATTTGAAAAGCATCATGGGGTAGATTACCTGGCAATATGTCGAGCGGTTTGGAATGATCTTCGTACACTCTCTTTTGCAGAAGGGGGTAGCACAATTACGCAACAGTTGATGAAGAATGAATATTTCACTCAAGAGAAAAAGCTGGAACGTAAGTTTGCTGAGATTTTTGCCGCCTGGGAAGTAGAGAAGCAGTATGATAAAGAAGATATTTTTGAATTGTATGTCAATACCATTTATTTCGGTAGTGGGTATTATGGAATCTATGAGGCAGCTGAAGGATATTTTGGGAAGGAGCCGTCAGAGCTGACTGAGTATGAGGCAGTTATGCTGGCCGGCCTTCCCAATGCACCATCGGCTTATTCGCCGGATACCAGCCCGGAACTGGCAAAGCAGCGGATGAGTCAAGTGTTGGACCGGATGGTCGAATGTGAAGTTTTAACGCAAAGCGAAGCGGATAGGCTATTTGGTCAGTCAGAGGAATAGCGAAATCATACAGTATCAAAGTAAGGGGTGATCGAGTTCACAATTGCCCCTTACTTCAGTTTATGTTTTATTGTCTGTATGGTTTCTGCTGTTTTATCAGGAAATTTTTTTATGTATTATTATGTCGGATTCCTGTTTGGTGAACCCAAGATCGTACATTCCGAAATCGTAAGCATAGTTTAAAAGCTTAATATTCGATGCAGTGATGCCTTTTGTCTTCAGTATACAACTTGGCACACCGTCATATTTTATAATTCATTTTTTATTTCTTGAAGAAGAACACTTACCATGATAAAATATTTATGTTCAGTATAGAAAGAAGTGGTATCAATGAGAAAACGCAACGAGGTTGGTCTCCATGCAAAGCCAGTAGAGTGCGACATTTGCATGGAGTAATCAACGTCGCATAATTTAATATGCTGGCTTTGCTTACTTGATAATCCCATCAAGGAGGAAGCCAACATGAAATATATCAATGCTAAAGATCTTCTTCCCGAAAAACTTGCTAGAGAGTTGCAATGCTATATTCAAGGTGGGTATATTTATGTTCCAACCAATCAAGCACAACAAAAGCAATGGGGAGAAGTGTCAGGCTATCGACAGGAATTGCAGCAACGAAACCGCCAAATCGTAGAGGAGTTTCAGAACGGAATCTCTCCGGAGGCGTTAGCAGAAAAATATTTCCTGTCCGTATCAGCCATTCGCAAAATCATTTATCAGAAATGAATTGGCAGGGGTTGCAGAAATGCAGCCCCTGCTTTTGTTGATACAGATTGATTCGGTATTGTCTGGTGGATGGAAAAGTGTTCGTATCTGCAGTACGATAAAATAAAAACAACAAATACATCACAGAGAGGAAAAGACCATGTGTACTCGATTTGTCTACCGAGGTGACGATACCATCACCGGCTTTAATTTTGAGATTGACCTTGACGTATGGAATCACAAAATCATAACAGAAAAAGAACGCTTTTATATCGGCATCCTACGGGCCGATGGGGTGCGCCATTCCTATCACGGTGTGAACCGCAACGGAAATGTTGGAACTCTGTTGTATGTTCATGGAAACCCGGAGGGGGCTTATCAGGATTCCATAGGCTGCATGACAATCGCAGACCTGACAGAACAGTTTGTGCAGGCAAAAATCAGTTTTGACGATGCACTGCAAATTGTGCAGGAACGGAAGATCATCTATGCCCCAGATGCCACCATGCAGGCCATGCTGTCTGACCAGCAAGGGCGTACCCTGATCGTTGAACCGGGTATTGGCTGGCGAGAAGATCAGGGGCGCTACTCACTGATTACCAATTACTCTGTTCTAGCCCCCGAAAGCACAATGCCCTTTCTTGTGCCGGGAGATGACCGATACGAAAGAGTCGCTCAACTTCTGAACACTTACGGAAATCAGTTTACTGTCAACGATGCGTTTTCTGTACTTCAAGCCGTCCGACAGGAAGGAATCTGGGCCACCAGAGTTTCTTTCGTATATTCGGTAAACGAAAACGCTGTTTACTTTATGGAGAACAACCATTTTTCACGGATTGAGAGATACGAGTTCACATAATTTCGAGAGGAGGAAACATCATGAATCCAGAGAATATTTATCCTCGCACCAACGACCACGAAACCGTTTATCTGAAAAATGTCATCAAAAATCCCAACATCCTTGTCGGGGATTTCACCATGTATAACGACTTCGTCTATGACCCACGGCAGTTTGAGAAAAACAATGTAATGTACCACTATCCGATCAATCATGACAAACTTATCATCGGAAAATTTTGTTCCATCGCTTGCGGTGCAAAGTTTTTGTTCACCAGCGCCAACCATACACAAACATCCTTGTCCACCTACCCGTTCCCAATCTTTTTTGAGGAATGGGGACTGGATGTCCAGGACATAACGAATGCGTGGGATAACAAGGGTGACATCATTATTGGTAATGATGTTTGGATTGGATATGAAGCTGTAATTATGTCTGGTGTAACCATTAGTGACGGTGCGATAATTGCTTCTCGCGCTGTTGTGACAAAGGATGTACCGCCCTATACAATCGTCGGGGGCGTTCCCGCCAAAACTATACGAAAACGTTTTTCAGATGATGATATAGTAACTTTGCAGAAAATGAAATGGTGGGATTGGCCGATAGAGCAAATTCAAGCGCATATTTCAGAAATTCAAAATGGAAAAATTGAAGAACTAAAAAAATATCTATAAATTCCACTGCGCCACGGCAAAAGAACAAAGCTGTCAAGTAGCACCCTTTTGACACGTCTATAAGAACAGCGGCGGCTTTGAGAAATCAAGGCCGCCGTTTGTTTATACCTGAGAAAGAGTGATACTATGATCAGCGGTCTATGCAGGGAGTCTATATGAAGGCAGTAATATTAGGTATATAAAATCATTAAGTGCGGCTTAAATCGATTGCCCAAGAACACCTAACATAAATTATATAATAGGGATGTGTCACAAAGAAAGTTTTGCGACACATCCTTTCTTTTTCTCATGACAGCCGTATCGGAAAATTAAGCAGTTTTTCTAACTGCAGGCAAGACATAACTCCTAGGGACTTTTACCCTCTAAATATATAGATAAGATCTATTATCCATGTGTTATTCCCTGTATAGCAGCTTGACAGATCTGTTTTTCTTGCATATAATGTACTTGTACAATAAGTACATTATGAAACAAAGGAGGGTTATTGTGGAAATCATAATAAGCAGCAATACCAATAAGCCGATTTATGAGCAGATAACTTCTCAGATAAAGGCCATGATTATGAGTGGTGAATTAAAAACTGGTGACCCAATTCCCTCTATGCGGGCGCTGGCGAAGTCTATTCATGTGAGTGTCATTACCGTTCAAAAAGCATACGAAGATTTACAAAGAGACGGCTTTATTGAAACAACGGTAGGACGAGGAAGTTTTGTATCGGCACAAAACAAAGACTTTTATCAGGAAGAACGTCAAAGATTGGCTGAAGAACATTTGCAGGAGGCTGCAGAAATAGGTAGAACAAGCGGCATTTCTGTTGAGAAACTTGTTGAGCTATTAAAACTGTTCTATCAGGAGGGATAAGAATGAAAAATTTTGCATTAACCATAGATGGATTAACTAAAAAATATCGGGACTTCATTTTAGATAATGTCTCGTTCTGCGTGCCGCGCGGGGCAATTGTGGGTTTAATTGGTGAGAATGGTGCGGGGAAAAGCACAACCATTAACTCAATCCTCGGCATAATAGAAAAAGATTCCGGAACGGTTACAATTTTAGGCAAAGAGAATCAAGAAATTGATAATGCTGTCCGTAATCAAATAGGCGTTGTTTTTGATGGAGGGAGTTTCCCAGATACGCTTACAGCAAAAAAACTCAACAATATATTTAAAAGCATATATACAGCTTGGGACGAAAATCAGTATTTTTCTTTGCTAACCAAGTTATCATTGCCAACTGATAAAAAAATTAAAGAGTTTTCCAAAGGAATGAAGATGAAGCTCTCTATTGTAGTTGCACTATCTCATCATTCCAAACTGCTGATTCTCGATGAAGCTACAAGCGGACTCGACCCTGTTGTACGCGATGATATACTGGATATGTTTTTGGATTTTGTACAGGATGAAAATAATTCGATTTTAGTATCTTCGCATATCACTACTGATCTTGAAAAAGTGGCGGACTATATAGTGTTTATCCATAATGGAAAGATTGTCTTTTGTAAATCAAAAGATGAATTGATTTACAAATACGGTATTATCAGATGTGGCGCAGCACAATTTGATGCTTTGGATAAGCAAGATGTAGTTGCATATCGAAAGAGGGATTTTGAGTGGGATGTTCTTGTTTCTGACAGAGATTTTGCTCAAAAAAAATATCCAAAGGTGCTTATTGATCCAGCTTCTATTGATGAAATAATGTTACTCTATGTAAAGGGGGAAGTAAAATGAACGGCTTAATCAAGAAGGACTTTTACTTAATTATGAAAGAAATTCCGGTACTTTTCTTTGTTATCGTTGGAGCAGGAGGGGCCTTGGCTAATCTAACTTCTCCGTTGATTTTTATTATCGCAGCAGCTGTGATTTTTAGTACAGCTACCCTGACAACCATTCAAAACGATAAGGCAACATCATGGAATAAATTTTCTATAACTCTGCCAGTATCTAAACAACAAATCGTTATCGAAAAATATGTTGTGTATGCCCTACTTGTGGTATTCGGAATTTTAGTGGGAAGCATTATCAGCATACCTATCGCAATCGGAACAAAAACTTTTCAGATGGATTCCTATTTATCAACAGTGTTTATTGGTTTAGCACTCGCATTTATCTCCGGCAGTTTCAGCATTCCATGTTCGTTTATCTTTCCCATTGAAAAAAATGTTCTTATTATTTCTTTGTCTGCATTGGGAACTGTTGGATTCTCGTTTCTGATAATGGTATTGGTTAACCTTGTTTTCAGTATTGAAAAATATCTTTTGGTTGCCAGTTGTTTTATCTCGCTTTTGGGAATTGTTTCATATATCACTTCCGCTTCTATTGCAAAAAAATGATATATCATCGCGGAGTAAAAGCTTGAGAAGTAAATTGGTTTCATATAAGTCCATTGGATTTAAGTGGGAGGTCTTATGATTGATTTAATAGTTGATTTTTTTGTAACCATAGGTGATATATTTGCAGATATATGGGTGAATAAGATTGTGAATAAATTTAAAAAGAAATAAATCACATTTTATTCGCCCAATAGTACAGAGGACGGACAAGTTAGACAGCTTGTCCGTCCTTTTTATCGCTCAACATCCTTTTTTGCGTCGTGTTTGGGGTCGATTTTGGAGTGTTTGTTCCTCTGTACGATAATGAAAACTGCGGACAGTATCAATCTTCGATTTGATACTCGAAAGTCGCTGTAAAGCTTCCGGACAGTCTTGTTCCGGGTATAAGTCTCGGCATGGGTTCGTTCCAAGGTGCCGTATTCCTCGGACAGCTTTTTCATATTCACTTTTCCGTCAAGGAACTCGTCGGTCAGCCTGCGCTGCTCTTGGGCAAGCCGAAGTTCTGCCCGTTCCTTCTCCAAATGGAGCTGATCGAGCGTTTTTGTAAGGCATAAAAGATGACCTTTTTTTGAAAATGAGGATAAAAAAGACCGTTGATTTCTCATACGACGGTGTAGATCAACGGTCAGTTTTTCGGTATTCGATTGTTAATGTGGAGAACGACAAACCGGGAAATACTTCTTTATTACCTTTAATTCTACTCGTATTTATTCCCTTCACTATCATAATAACAAACGCTCAGATTATATTCTTTTTCATTGTTTCTAATATAGATAATACCACCATCTGATGTGTCATATTTTAGTATCTTGTCTTCTTTTCCGCTTATTGAATAAGTTATTTCCGCATACTTTGTTTGAGCGCCATTATACCAAATCAGATCATACCATTGACCATTTATCATCGCACCACCAATAATAATGTCATTATTACTTCGGTTTAATGATGTGGAAAACTTGTAATTCCCATTTGATGTCGATCTGAAAATGGCTATTGTTGCTTTATGGTCTGTGCTATAGGCCGCACTGACTATACAATCATCTATTTTTATTTCCTTCACAATAGTCCATCCTTCCCCTTTGGAAACAGCGTCATCTAACAATTCTTCTCTGCTCTCAAGCGTATTTCCAGAGGGCACTGACTGCACATAATATATAAAGGCAGCACAAATACATACTACAAGTACCACCCCACACAACAGGAATTTCTTTTTCATATCTATCACCTCCATAAATTATAATTTGTTGTTATAAAACTTGCTGGCGGCAAGTCCGCAGGGAATAGCCGCATAAGCAGCGCAAGTGTAGCCACCTTGTCGGAACAAAGTGACGGAACATTCTCGGTCTGCCGGTTTTCCTGGTGACTGAGAATGAAGATGCGAAGGGAACAATTACTCTTTCGTTTCCACATCGGATTTGTCCGGTATTGAGTTCTTTTCAATTTTAGAAACAACAATTCCTGTACAAGTCACAATAACAATACAAAGATACATACAAATGCCTAAAATACAGCCAAAGCCATAGCCACCCAGCCCATTAAAAATGTGTCCAGCAATATCTGATACAAACATTCCACCAATAGCGACTACGATTCCTAAAATAATGTATCTGGTTATTCTTAATAAATCTTTATTTTCCATGGTCAATCACGATCCTATTTATTTAAGTTTGTAATAAGTCATACAATAATCTTACTATGGGAATATGAAAAAATCTACTCCTACACACAAAAACCGCCCGAACAGGTTTCCTCTGCCCGGGCGGGTCTCATTAGCTTTTTTCTCAACCATTACACCTATTCACACTATTTATGTAATTTGTGTCATCCAGTATTCCATATCGGAAAAGAATCTACATAAATGGAATCCATCTGCTGCAGCATGGTGAATATTCATGGAAAGCGGCATAAGGATACGACCATCTGGGCTTTTACTATACTTTCCCCACGTAATTACTGGAGCCAAATAAGTACCGGAATCAAAAATATGCATATCAAAGTTTCTGTAATGGACCCACGGAAGACAAGATAGATCAAATACATTGGAAGGAACTTCTTTTAAATCAAAACATCGGTAACCCTTGTATTTCTCCTGATCCGTTAAAAAACGCTGATAAAAAGTTTGAAAATCCGAATGATATTCCGTTACCAGCTTGACAAACTGTTCGTCTTCTTTATGGAAATGTGTATAATAGGGAGAAACATAATCCCAGATCCCAGGGTTACCTTGCTCATCATAGCCCATCCGAAATTCTTCTCGACTGTTTACAGCAGAAGAGACAACCCACATCATAGCAGGATAAAATTTGTAATTTTTTTGATGAAGCGTGCAAAGAAAATCGGTAATATCTATATCAACCGTCAAACTCATTACACAGCGTACATCGTCAATAAAATGGCGGAATACATCCGCACGATTCCATGTTTCCATATTTATTTTTTTAAAGTTCATGTCATTAGCCTCCTAAAATATTGATTTATTTTAGAAGGCTTCATCCAGTCCGAGTTTCATATTCTCATTCCTTTCTTGTTTCAAAATATATGTGGTTACACTTCTCCCCGCGTTTCCATTGTACCACTGCTATCCTTTTTACATTGATCTTTGTGAGTACTAAAATCATCCCATTTTTATATTAAAACGCAAAGGGGTATATCGTATGCCATCTGTCAGTTGTTCTTTATCCAAATCGTAAAATCCCAAATGATGGTAAACATCCACCGCATAAGGGGATGAATTTACGGTGATTGTGGAAGAATGACTGCATGACAATATATGTTCCCACAGTTTACGGCCAACTCCTTGTCGCTGAAAATTTTCTTCCACAAAGAAAAGGCAAGTGTGGCTAAAGTCTTGTTTTACCCCAATGACGCCCACCTGTTTACCCCCCCTGAAAAAAGCGCCAAACATGTTGAGCTGTTTCATCTGCTCGGAATTATCAAGGAAGCAAAAAAGGTATTTATGCCTTCCTCTGTGTAATCCGGTGCCTCAAACCGAAGAAATGTCCTACGGATAAGCCCAAGGACCTTTGAATCAAGGCTGTCAACCTTTCGCATCTCCATCTTGTTCATGTAATATCTCCCTGATTTCCGGAATTGTTTTTCCTTCTTCTCGCATTTTTTTGATGTATCCAATACGCTGTACAGTTTCTTCTCTTGGATACCGGCGTGTCAGCTTCTGTTCCTCCTGTTTGAAGGGAAGAAATCCCTCCTCAGTATAGAATTTCAGAGTACTGTACCGAGTTTCCGTAAGACGAACAAGCTCTCCTATTGTGACATATTCAGAAGCGAGAATGGCTTCCATACTTCTTTGTCTTGCCATCACTTTCACCATCCTTTATCAGGTGGCTGCTACAATAATCAAACAAAGCAGCGAGTCAACGTACTCAACCACTTTTTGAATCATCTCATTCTGCGGAGTATTTTTGATTTCCTTCAAGCGTTTTTTCAAGTCCTTCTTTTCATATGCGGAGAAATATTTCTGCAGATCTCCGCTTTTATTAAGCAGTACTGTTAAGGCAACGATATCTTCAGACAATTCTCCGTCTTCCAGAAGTTCAGCACGAATGTTCTGAACAACGGAATCTACATCTGTTGCATTAGGAATATAGATATCCTTACCACTGAAAAGTCCACCCTTTTCTGTTTTAACACAGCCTTGCTTTGCAAGAGATACCCCAATCGAATCAATTAACTCATTCATATGCTTATCCGTGAATGTCAATGAGAAATACTCGACAATCGCCTCGAATTTAACCGGTTGCTTTCTTTCGACAACCTCATAAACCGGACGTAGATATTCTTTTTCTTCCGGCAGCATAGATTGTACCGTCAGTTTCTTGCCATCAAAAGCAAGAACATCCTCCATTAAAAGCTCCAATACACCTGCAGCAGATAGGCAGAGCGTTTTCTCAAGACCAAAAGCAGGCAGCTTTCCGTTTTTATTGAGTACGCAAAGCAAATATTGTTGGGTAATGGATAAGCTTTTCATATATACTCCTCCGTTATCTATTTTCTGATTATCAAACTTACTTACTACTTACTACTTACGATATAAATATAACAACAAAATATTTTTTTGTCAAGAACAAAATACCATCACTATGATCGATTTTCTCTAATTTTTTTATTTTCTCATTCAATGTTAATATCCGTTGCTTGATGCAACGCCCTCCTGTCGGTATAATAATATTATATTTCAGGAGGATCGAAGGAAATGTTACAGGAAAATATAAGAAATCTTCGGAAGGCAAAAGGATGGTCGCAGGAAGAACTGGCTATCAAACTAAATGTTGTGCGGCAAACTGTTTCTAAATGGGAAAAAGGGGGTTCACTTAGATAAAGATACCACATCAATCCCACGCTGACTTTTGCTCAACCGATACAGCCGGAGGGCTGGATAACAAGAAAAGGCGGTATGCGCCCCGTGGAGGGGTAGCGTACCGCCTTTTCTTGTGGGGGTTTCCAAAGGGGGCAACGCCCCCATTTGGCACACGACTTTGCGAAGCAAAGTGTAGTGTGTTATACGCTCTGTCGGCGTTGCCGTGAAAATGCCGTTGCCGCCGGGGAGGGCAAGGGCATTTGAAGCGGCAGGAAAACAGGGCTGTGCTTGCGTGGCGTGGAGCCGCAAGCGCAGGTCTGGTTTCATCAGCAGACAGGGCGTATATGAAAGCCCCCGTCCCTCGTCCTACGCTCCGACTTGTGGACAAAGTGTCCCGAAGTTGTGGCCACACTCCCGGAAAAGTAGCAGGACAGCGGGCAACCGTCAAGGCTGAAATGAACGGGTTTGCACCCGACCTTGACCGTCACCCGCCGTCCCACTGAATGGGTGGACAAGGAGGCCAATCCCTCAAAGTGCTTGTCCGCGCTCTTTCTGATTTTGAGGTATTCAGTT
>ENA-UOJP01000334-UOJP01000334.1-human-gut-metagenome-genome-assembly--contig:-C102-NODE-334-length-98437-cov-8.353022_pt1 | contig 98437 bp, 134 predicted proteins | sample MGYA00242353_ERZ723900 | MGnify/ENA metagenome assembly ERZ723900 | reverse complement strand
AGTCCGTTGAAAAAACCCTTGATCCTTCCACATCCCCTGTGGAGCCTCAAAATCCGACAGCGCAAGCCTTTCCCCGCCTTTTCCACAGCTTTTTTCCCTACGGCTGCTTTTTCTAAAAAATACATTTCTTTCTTTTTGAAAAGAGCGATTCCGACCCATATCTTCAAACCCCGACTAGAGAGGAAGTGCATGCATGAAATTCTCCTGTGAAAAGGCCCTTCTGCAAAGCGCCATCGCCGTTACCAGCCGCGCCGTGGCCCAGAAGAGCTCCATCCCCGCGCTGGAAGGACTGCTGCTCCACGCGGACAGCCAGCTGACCATCTCCGGCTACAACCTGCAGACCGGCATCCGCACGAAGGTCTCCGCCGATGTGACGGAACCCGGTGAGATCGTTTTGAACGCCCGCCTCTTCGGCGACATCATCCGCCGGATGCCCGACGATGTGGTGGTTTTCACCGCGGATGACAAACAGCTGGTCCATCTCTCCTGCGGCGATGCGGATTTTGACATCCTGGGCCTCTCCGCCGCGGACTATCCGGAGCTTCCCATGGTGGAGGATGATTTCTCCGTCTCCATCCAGCAGAAGCTGCTGCGGGCCATGATCGAAGAGACGGCCTTCGCCGTCTCCACCAATGAGAGCCGCCCCATCCACACCGGCGCCCTGTTCGAGATCACCGACCAGGGCCTGACCATGGTGGCGGTGGACGGATTCCGTCTGGCCATCCGGCGGGAGCCGCTGGAAAAGATCGACGGCGGCGCCTTCTCCTTTGTGGCGCCGGGCAGCGCCCTGGGCGAGGTGAAAAACATCTGTTCCGACGTGGAGGATCTGGCCGCCGTGACCCTGGGCAAAAGCCATATCCTCTTTGAGGTGGGCGACACGGAGCTGATCTGCCGCCGGCTGGAGGGGGAGTTCCTGGATTATAAGAACGCCATCCCCCGGAAGAATCCCATCTCCGTCATTGCGGACACCAAGGCCCTGATCGAGAGCATCGACCGCGTCAGCGTGGTGATCTCCGAGAAGCAGAAGAGTCCGGTCCGGTGTCTGTTCGACCATGACAAGGTGCTGCTCTCCGCCAAGACCGGCAACGGCGAGGCCAAGGACATCTGCCGCCTGTCCGGCGACGGCGGAGGGCTGGAGATCGGCTTCAACAACCGCTATCTGATGGAGGCCCTGCGGTACGCGCCGGCGGACACGGTGAAGATCGAGCTGAACACCAGCGTCTCCCCTGCCATCATCGTCCCCACGGAGGGAGAGGAGAATTTCCTCTATATGGTCCTGCCGGTGCGGCTGAAGAGCGCGGAGTGAGCAGATGGAGACGATCACGATTCACACGGAGTTCATCAAGCTCCAAGACCTGCTGAAATTCGCCAATCTGGTGTCCTCCGGCGGCGAGGCCAAGGAGCGGATCCAGGGCGGTGAGGTCACCGTCAACGGCGAGATCTGCACCATGCGGGGTAAAAAGATCCGCCCCGGAGACGACGTGGCCTTCCAGGGCGCCCACTACACGGTGGCCTATGCGGATTCTTGAGCTGGAGCTGCAGCATTTCCGCAACTACTCCTGCCAGCGTGTATCCTTTGACCCGGACTGCAATGTGATCTTCGGGGAGAACGCCCAGGGCAAGACCAATCTGCTGGAGGCCGTCGTCTACCTCTCCTGCGGGAAATCCCCCCGGGCCAGGACGGAACGGGAGATGATCGCGTTCGATGCTGACGCCGCTGTGCTGGAAGCCGGGATCTCCGCCCGGGACCGGGAGTTCCGCACCCGGGTGGAGCTGTACCGGGACCGGCGGCGGAAGATGTGGGTGAATCAGGTGCCCGCCAAAAACAGCGCCGCCCTGAGTCAGGTGTACCACACCGTATTCTTCTGCCCGGACGACCTGTACCTGATCCGGGAGGGGGCTGCCGCCCGGCGGCGCTTCATGGATACCGCGCTCTGCCAGCTGCGGCCGAGATACGCGGCCGCCCTGGCGGAGTACCACCGGCTCTACGACCACAAGACCCGCATCCTGCGGGACAGTGAGGAGCGGCCGGATCTCCTGGAGCTGCTGCCGGACTTCAACGAGCGGATGGTCCGCTTCGGCGCGGTGCTGGTCCACTACCGCCGGCAGTTCGCGGAGGCGCTGAACCGCTATGCCGCACGCCACCATCGGGAGTGCTCCGGCGGAAGGGAGCGCCTGGAGGTCACCTATCAGACCGTCTCCTCCGTCACGGACCCGGCGGCGGAGGTGGAGGTCCTCACGGAACAGCTCCGGGCCCACATGGAATCCCACCAGGCGGCGGAGCGGGCCTCCCGGATGTGCCTCTCCGGTCCTCACAAGGACGATCTGGTCATCACCATCGACGGCCGGGAGGCCAAGTCCTACTCCTCCCAGGGCCAGACCCGCACGGCGGCCCTGGCGCTGAAGCTGGCGGAGCGGGAGATCTACCAGAACGCCACCGGCGAATACCCGGTGCTGCTGCTGGACGACGTTCTCAGCGAGCTGGATCCCCGCCGGCAGGAGTTCGTCCTCAACCGCATCGCGGGGGGACAGGTGTTCATCACCTGCTGTGAGGATGACCGGCTGCCGGTCCTCCTGGGCGGGAAGGTGTTCCATGTGAAACAGGGTGCTATCGGGTGATGAACACCGCGACCAAGCGCGAGCGCGGGAGCCCCGCGGCGCATCATCTGTCCGCGGGGAGTGGATTTCCTTTTTCTGACAGCGGAAAACAGAGTGAAAGTGGGGAAAGGCAGAATGAACTGGATTTGGTATGACGCGCTGCCCCTCATCGTCTTCGGTGTCCCGCTCGCCGGCTTTCTGTGGGAGCTGCTGGTGGGTCTGTTCTGCCGGAAAAACCGCTGGCTGCTGTTCCTTCCGGTGCTGGCGGGCGCATTGGGACTGGCTCTCTGTCTGCTGGCGCACTCCTCCCTTTCGCTGTCCTTCCTGCTGGGGTTCTGGGCAGTTTATGGATGCGCGCTTCTCTTCGGATGGAGCCTTTCCCAGCTGCGGACCACAGGGGATCTCCGCTGGAAAAAGCGGATATGCCGGGGAATGGCCCTGTGCTCCGGCGTGGCGCTGGCTGTCGGCTTCGGCATACTGATCTCGCACGAGATGCGGACCGCCAATTACACCATGGTGGAGGAAGCCATCAGCGAGGAAAATGCGCTGTCCGAGATCCCGGAGCTGGCCATTACGGATACGGACCGGAAGATTCTCTCCGCCCTGGAGGCGAGTTCCTCTGTTCAGGCAGCCATCGGCGAAGGGGATAAAGTCACAATTAACGGCTTGGTGCCGGCGGAACACGCGGATGTCCAGAAGATTTTGTCAGAATTTCTGGAGGAAGGGCAGTATCAGTTTTCCGAGGTCGGCACCATCGCGCAGTTCGGCGAAATCGGCACTTTGTATTATGATATTTTCGACCGGGAAGAGGGCATCAGGATCATTACAGAAAAGCTGAGTACCGGGGACCTTCGAAAGACAGTCGCCGTTTACAGCGGAGATCCAGAGGAAGAATTGTCCGTCGTCATTTATGAAAATTGCGAGGGAACGTTCCAAAAGATAGTCCGGCAGCGCCTGTGGTTTTACGATTTACTCCAGGCTCCGGAGGAGGCATGAACGATGTACCTGCACATCGGCCAAAACGAAATCCTTCCAGACCGCCGGGTCATCGGCATCTTTGACCTGGACAAATGCAGCTACGGCAAGCGGACCCGGGAGTATCTGGCGGCCGCGGAGAAAGAGGGCGTGGTGCTGGACGTGTCCGGCGAGATCCCCAAGTCCTTCGTGGTGTGCGACCACCCCTATCACCGGCAGATCGTGTACCTCAGCCAGCTGAATTCCACCACCCTCCAGAAGCGGGCGGAGAGCGGAAACCTGGAATGAGTCAGGAGGGGGATCCCATGGCGGCATATACGACACTGGTAAACCTTCCCCACTTTTTATCCTCGTTCACATCCCTAGAGACAGGAGCTCTGGTGCTCTTTCTGGCGGCAGTGTTCACGGTGCAGCTGATCCTGCTGCAAAGTTACAGCGGGCGCCGGAGATGGCTGCCGCTGATCCTGTGTGCCGCGGCTCTGCTGGCTTTGGAGCTTGGGATTCTGGCGGTAAAATACCTGTTCCTGTCCGTATTTTCCGGAGACGGCTGGTCCAGCCCGCTGCTTCTGGTGTACAGCGCGTTCCTTCTGCTGCTGTATTTTGCCTGGATGGCGCTGTTCGCCGCCCTCCTGGCTCTGCTGACATATCTGATTTTGAAGAAATTACGCACTTGATTCCAACTTACATGGTTCAGGGCAAGGAGAAACTGGCCGGAGGCGGCTCCGGCCCGGCTCTTCTTGCCTTGGAACGGATATGAATATCCTGAAAGGAGAACCTGCATGGCAGAAAATGAACTGTTGAACTCCACTGCGGTGGACACGGCCAACGAGTACGACGCATCGGAAATTCAGGTGCTGGAAGGCCTGGAAGCCGTCCGGAAGCGGCCCGGCATGTATATCGGCTCCACGTCCACCTCCGGCCTGCACCATCTGGTCTATGAGATCGTGGACAACGCCATCGACGAGGCTTTGGCTGGCTATTGCACCGACATTCTGGTGCAGATCAACGAGGGGAACACCATCACCGTGGTGGACAACGGCCGCGGCATCCCCGTGGACATCCAGGCCCAGACCGGCAAGCCCGCCCTGGAGGTGGTGTACACCGTCCTCCACGCCGGCGGCAAGTTCGGCGGCGGGGGCTACAAGGTCTCCGGCGGTCTCCACGGCGTGGGCGCCAGCGTGGTGAACGCCCTTTCCGAATGGCTGACGGTCCAGGTCCACCGGGACGGGCACATCTATGAGATGAAATTTTCCCGGGGCAATGTGACCCAGCCCATGACCATTGTGGGCGATACGGACCACACCGGCACCACTGTCACCTTCAAGCCGGACCCGGAGATGTTCGAGGACACGGAGTACAATTACGACACCCTCCACACCCGGATGCGGGAGGAGGCGTTCCTGAACGCCGGCCTGCGCATCCGCACTGTGGATGCCCGCCCCGGACGGGAGCAGGAGGACAACATGTGCTTCGAGGGCGGCATCCGGGAGTTTGTCACCTGGCTGAACAAGAGCAAGGATGTGCTCCACAATGACGTGATCTACATGTCCGGCGCCCGGGAGGACTCCGTGGCGGAAGTGGCCATGCAGTATAACGACGGCTACAACGAGACGATCCTCTCCTTCGCCAACAACGTCCACACGCCGGAGGGCGGCATGCACGAGGAGGGCTTCAAGCGGGCTCTCACCAATGTGCTGAACGCCTACGGCCGGAAGATCAAGCTGCTGAAGGACGACGAGAAGGTCTCCGGCGAGGACTGCCGGGAGGGCCTCACCTGCGTGATCTCCGTGAAGCTGACAGACGCCCAGTTTGAGGGACAGACAAAGGCGAAGCTTGGCAACAGCGAAATCCGGACGCTGGTGAACACGATTGTCTCGGAAAAGCTGGAGACCTTCCTGGAGGAAAATCCCCAGGTGGGCCGGATGATTCTGGACAAGGCCCTCACCGCCAGCCGCGCCCGGGAGGCGGCCAAAAAGGCACGGGAATCCATCCGGCGCAAAACCGCCCTGGGCGGGGCCGCCATGCCGGATAAGCTGCGGGACTGCAACGAGAACAACCCCGAGCTTACCGAGCTTTATATCGTCGAGGGTGACTCCGCCGGCGGCTCCGCCACCCAGGGGCGGGACTCCCGGTTTCAGGCGATCCTCCCCCTGTGGGGCAAGATGCTGAATGTGGAAAAGGCCCGAGCGGACAAGGTCTATGGCAACGACAAGCTTCAGCCGGTGATCACGGCTCTGGGCGCCGGCATCGGGGAGGAGTTCGACCTCTCCAAGCTGCGCTACCACAAGGTTATCATCATGGCGGATGCGGATGTGGACGGCTCCCACATCCGGACGCTCCTTTTGACGTTCTTCTTCCGCTTTATGCGGCCTCTCATTGAGCACGGGTATGTCTACTCCGCGGTGCCGCCCCTCTATAAGCTGGTGCGGGGCAAGACCACCCGGGTGGCGTTTTCCGACGAAGAGCGGGATGCGGTCTCCGCCGAGATGCGGGGGGACAACCCCAATACCAAGGTGGTGATCAGCCGCTTCAAGGGCCTGGGCGAGATGAACCCCCACGAGCTGTGGGAGACCACCATGGACCCGGAGCGCCGCACGCTGCGGCGCATTACGCTGGATGACGCTGTGGCGGCGGACGAGGTGTTCACCGTTTTAATGGGCGAAAAGGTGGAGCCCCGGAAGGAATTTATTGAAAAGAACGCCCAGTACGCCGTCAATCTGGACTATTAAAGGAGGGATGCCGATATGAGTAAGAAACCCCAATACGATCCTGAGGAAATCCGGTATCCCGATCAGAAGATTGAGATCTCCCCGCTGGTTCCCGAGATGGAGAAATCCTATATTGAATACGCCATGAGCGTCATTGTGGGCCGGGCCCTGCCGGATGTGCGGGACGGACTGAAGCCGGTGCACCGCCGGATTCTCTATGCCATGTATGAAGACGGCCTCACGGTGGATAAGCCCTTCAAGAAATCCGCCACGTGCGTGGGCGATGTGCTGGGCCGCTACCACCCTCACGGAGACGCCTCCGTTTATGACGCCCTGGTGCGTCTTGCCCAGGATTTTTCCATGCGCTATCCCCTGATCAACGGACACGGCAACTTCGGCTCTGTGGACGGCGATCCCCCGGCGGCCTACCGGTACACGGAGGCCAGGCTTTCCAAGCTCTCTGACGAGATGCTCCGGGACATTGACAAGGAAACCGTGGACTGGGACCCCAACTTTGACGAGACCCGGAAGGAGCCGCGGGTTCTTCCCTGCCGCTTCCCGAATCTGCTGGTAAACGGCTCCAGCGGCATCGCCGTGGGCATGGCCACCAATATCCCGCCTCACAACCTGCGGGAGGTGATTGGCGCGTGCATCTGCGTGCTGGACGATCCCAATGCCACCCTCTCTGACCTGATGCAGCATGTGAAAGGGCCGGACTTCCCCACCCATGGCATCATCATGGGCAGAAGCGGCATCCGGGCGGCCTATGCAACCGGCCGGGGCCGGGTGGTCATCCGGGCCCGCCACGAGTTTGAGGAATTTGGAAATAACCGTACCCGCATCATCATCACCGAGATTCCCTACCAGGTCAATAAGCGGATGCTCATTAAGAGCATGGCGGATCAGGTGGAGGACAAGCGGCTGGACGGCATCTCCGATATCCGGGACGAGTCCGACCGCAACGGCATGCGGATTGTGATCGAGCTCAAGCGGGACGCCAACCCCCAGGTGGTGCTCAACCGCCTCTTCAGCCAGACCCAGCTCCAAACGACCTTTGCCATCAACATGCTGGCCCTGGTGAACAACCAGTCCCAGCCCCGGATTCTCTCTCTGCGGCACATCATTGACGAGTATCTCAGCTTTCAGGAGGAAGTGATCGTCCGCCGGACGAAATATGACCTGCGCAAGGCTCAGGAGCGGGCCCACCTGCTGGAAGGACTGCTGATTGCCCAGGACAACATCGACGAGGTTATCAAGATCATCCGCAGCAGCTATGACAACGCCAAAGAAAACCTGATGGCCCGCTTTGGCCTGGACGATGTGCAGGCCCAGGCGATCTGCGACATGCGCCTGATCGCCCTGCAGGGGTTGAACCGGGAGAAGCTGGAAGCGGAGTACCAGGAGCTGGAGGAGCGGATTGCCTATTACCAGCGGATTTTGTCCGACGATGGGCTGGTCCGCCAGATTTTGAAGGAAGAGCTGCAGGCCATCAGCGACAAGTACGGTGACGACCGGGTGACGGAAATTCAGGAGGTGGAGGACGAGATTGATATCGAGGACCTCATTGAGGAGGAGCAGTGCGTCTTCACCCTGACTCAGGCCGGCTACATCAAGCGCACACCGGTGAGCGAGTATACAGCCCAGTCCAAGGGCGGCATGGGGAAAAAGGGTATCACCACCCGGGAAGAGGACTATGTGGTGGATGTGTTCACCGCCTCCACCCATGACCACATCCTGTTCTTTACCGACACCGGCAAGGCGTACCGGAAGAAGGGCTATCAGATTCCCGAGTCCGGCAAGGCTGCCAAGGGCACCAACATTGTGAACATCTTGCAGGTGGAGCAGGGCGAGCGGATTCAGGCCATGATCCACACCCGGGACATCGAGCACGACGAGAGCCGGTACCTGGTGATGGTGACTCGGAACGGAACCGTGAAGCGCCTGCCGGTTGGGACGCTGCGGAATCTCCGGAATAACGGCATCCGGGCCCTGCGGATGGACGAGGGCGATCAGCTCATCACCGTGCGGGAGACCGACGGGGCGCAGAAGATTCTCATCGCAACCCATGATGGACAGGCGGTCTGCTTTGACGAAAACGACGTGCGGCCCATGGGCCGGGAGGCTGTGGGCGTTCGGGGCATCCGCCTCCGGGACGGCGACTATGTGGTGGGCGCGGCCCGGGCAAAGCCAGGCTATCAAGTCCTCTCCATCACGGAGAAGGGCTACGGCAAGCGGACCCCTGTGGAGGAGTACCGGATCACCAACCGGGGCGGTCTTGGCATTCGGAACTACATGGTGACCGACAAAACCGGACCGGTGATCGGCATCAAGGTGGTGGACGGCAGCGAGGATTTGCTGCTGGTGACCCAGGCGGGCATCTTAATCCGCACGCCGGTTGAAAACATCAAGGAGACCTCCAACCGGGCCACCCAGGGCGTGATCGTCATGCGGTTCAAGGAAGAGGGAGATCAGGTGATTTCCATGGCCCTGACAGACAGGGAGGATACCCAGCTCCCGGAGACCACGGAGGCATAAATGAAGAATGAGAGCGTGACATCACGCTCTCATTCTTTGAATTCAAACAGCTTGTACAGGGGGATTTTCAGGGCCGCGGCAATGTCTATCAGGGTATCGAGGCTGCAAGAACTGACGCCCGTTTCTACACGCTGAATAAAGGCCCGGCTGACTCCGTTTTCACCACAGAGGTCTGCAAGCTGTTGCTGTGTCAGCCGCTGTTCTTTGCGGTAGTAGAGAATATTCAGGCCAATTTTAATCCACTCTTTGTAATGCCGCATATCCAAAACGCAACACCTCAAAGAAAGTGTAGTCAAAATCCATCTGTTCATATACACCCACATGATTTTTATTTGATAACTAATAGTTTGCAAATAGAGACACACAATGATAAAATACCATCTGTGAGGTGGTATGATGGAGTGTGTGCTCTGGATTGCAGGGGGTCTCTTCACCGCGGCTTTGACGTATGTGGGATTCTGCGTAGCGATCATGGCGGTGCTCCATAGCCCCGCCTGGAGTGTCCGAGGCTCAGCCGATCAAGATTTTTACGATCTTCTGTGCGCCCCTGCGCGGGGGCTGAAACTGATAAAAAGGAAACGGAAACCGATGAAACAAGTCACCATCTATACCGACGGCGCCTGCTCCGGCAATCCCGGGCCCGGCGGCTGGGGCGCCATCTTACTGTACGGCGCCCACAAAAAGGAGCTCTCCGGCGGCGCGCCGGACACCACCAACAACCGCATGGAGCTCACCGCGGTCATTGAGGCGCTCTCCATGCTGAAGGAGCCCTGCGTGGTGGAGCTGTGGTCGGACTCCAAATACGTCATTGACGGACTCTCCAAGGGCTGGGCCAAGGGGTGGAGGGCTCGGGGCTGGGTGAAAAGCGACAAAAAGCCGGCGCTGAACCCAGACCTCTGGGAGCGGCTTTTGGAGCTGGAGGAATGCCACACCCTCCGTTACCACTGGGTCAAGGGCCATGCGGAGAATCCATATAACAACCGCTGTGATGAGCTGGCGGTGGCGGAGAGCCGGAAGTACAAGTAGACCGCCGCAGCGCGGCGGCGTGAAGAGCGGCCTTAGCCCCGGCGGGCTCTGCCTGGCAGCTGGCCCGCATTGCGGGACATCCATATCACAACGGCAGTGACAAGCTGACGGAGATACCCCCGGAATCGATGTGTGGAATGCATCAGGACCCCGGCGCTGTGCCTGACGCGGGCAGCGGGTCCGGAGGGGCACGAATTCTGAGGAACATGAGGAGCCCGGGAAACATTCACAAACTGTTTACATAAAAAACATAGTTTTGCAAAAATTATTGGGTATCTTAATCATCAAGCAAAGGGTCATCCCAACCCGTTGCGTTTTCTCCCTCCTAAAACACACACACAGAGAGCGGACCGCGTCAGCGGTCCGCTCTCTGTGTTCTCTCTAAATATTCTCGCAGGATGATCTTGGCCGGCCGGTCATAGACGGGAACGGGGCACTGAGACAGCGCGGAAATTTTGGACAGCGAAATATGGCAGTATCCGCCTGGATGTTTTTCCAGATACCGCTGGTGCGGTTCCTCCGCCGGGTAAAAGCTGAGGAGCGGCCCGCTCTCCACCTCAAAGCAGTCCAGGGCAGCGGCCTCTATGTCAAATATTCTTCGGACCACCGCCTCCTGTTCCGGGGATGTCCAGTATACGCCGGTCTGATACTGGGTTCCAAAGTCCATCCCCTGCCGGTTGGGAGTCTCCGGGTCGATGACGGCAAAAAAGGCGAACAGCAGATGCTCCAGCGGGACCACCGCTGGGTCATAGACAACCTGTACGGTCTCCCGAAAGCCTGTGACGCCGGTGCAGACAGCGGCGTAATGGGCGTGTTCGGGACAGTCTCCATTGGCATAGCCCGGAGTCACCTCTGCCACACCGGGCAGCTGCCGGTACAAATGCTCCATGCCCCAGAAGCAGCCGCCGGCAAAATAGATGGTTTCCATATAGCACCTCCCTGTTTCCGATCATAACAGAGGACGGAGAAAGAAGCAAGCATCAGCCTCTTTGCGGATTGGCGGGGAGGTCTCTTGTCAATCCGGGACGCCAGGTGTAAAATAGGAATCATGAAAACAAAGGAGGTCCTTTTGATGAAAGACGGTTTTATTTCCGTGGCCTGTGGAAGCCCGGACCTGCGTCTGGCGGACTGTCACTATAACGCTGAGCAGACCTTTACCATAATGCGCGCCGCAGAGAAGGCCGGGGTCAAGGTGCTGGTGTTGCCGGAGCTGGGGCTGACCGGTTATACCTGTGGGGACCTGTTCTTCCAGGAGACGCTGCTCCGGGGCGCGGAGGAGGCCCTGGCCACCGTGCTGGAGGCTACACGGAATCTGGAAGTGGTGACTGCGGTGGGTTTACCGGTGCGGGTAAATAACAAATTGTATAATTGCGCGGCAGTTATACAAAAAGGTGAGATTTTGGGTCTGGTTCCCAAGACCCATTTGCCCAACTACGGCGAATTTTACGAAAAGCGCCAGTTTGCCCCCGCGCCGGAGGAGGATGACTACATCGCTTTGTGCGGTCAGGAAGCAGTTCCCTTTGGAGCGGGACAGATCTTTCCCTGTGAAAATCTGCCGGAGCTGACGCTGGGATTTGAAATCTGTGAGGATCTCTGGGCGCCGGAGCCTCCCTCCGTCCGCATGGCAAAGGCGGGCGCCACCGTCATCGGAAATCTATCCGCCAGCAATGAGGTGATCGGTAAGGACGCCTATCGCCGCCAGCTGGTGACGGCCCAGAGCGCAAGGCTCCTGTGCGGCTATCTCTACGCCAGCTCCGGCGAGGGAGAGTCCACCTCCGACACGGTGTTCGGCGCCCACCAGCTGATTGGGGAGCATGGCGCGCTTTTGGGTGAAAAGCGGTTTGAACACGGACTTTTGATCTCCGAGATCGACGTGCAAAAGCTCCGCTGTGAGCGCCGCCGGACCCAGGTGTTTTCTGAGATTGTGGAGCGGAAGAATTACAAAGGCTTTACGCTGACCGTCTCCGACACGAAGCTCACCCGGTATGTAGCCCCCATGCCCTTTGTCCCGGAGGGGAAGGAGGACCGGGACGAGCGGTGCCGGGAGATTCTTCTCATCGCCTCCCTGGGCTTAAAGCAGAGGCTGCGGCACACTGGGGCCAAGACCGCTGTGGTGGGGCTCTCCGGCGGACTGGACTCCACGCTGGCAGTGCTGGTGACGGGCCTTGCCATGAAAATGCTGGACCGGCCCATGACGGACATCATCGCCGTCACGATGCCCTGCTTTGGCACCACGGACCGGACCAGGAACAACGCCGTGATCCTGGCGGAGCGGATGGGGGCGGTGCTGAAAACCGTGGATATCTCCGCCAGCGTCCGCAGCCACTTTAAGGACATCGGCCACGATATGGACGATCACTCCGTCACCTTTGAAAACGCCCAGGCCCGGGAGCGGACCCAGGTGCTGATGGATATCGCCAACCGCAGCGGCGGACTTGTCATCGGCACGGGAGACTTGAGCGAACTGGCCCTGGGCTGGTGCACGTATAACGGCGACCATATGAGCATGTACGCGGTCAACTGCTCCATTCCCAAGACCCTGGTGCGGTATCTGGTGGGTTACTTGGCCAGGGACAACGCGGAGAAGGATGAAGCCCTCCACGACGTGCTGGAGGATATCCTGGCAACACCGGTCTCCCCCGAGCTGCTGCCCGCCGTACAGGGCCAGATCAGCCAGCGGACGGAGGATTTGGTAGGCCCCTACGAGCTGCATGATTTCTTTTTGTACTATATGCTTCGTTGGGGCTTCTCCCCCGGAAAGATCTACCGGCTGGCGCTGTATGCCCTGGGCCGGCAGTACAGCCGGGAGGTCATTTTGAAATGGCTGAAGGTGTTCTATCGCCGCTTTTTCTCTCAGCAGTTTAAGCGCAGCTGTGTCCCCGATGGGCCGAAGGTCGGCACCGTGGCCCTCTCCCCCCGCGGCGACTGGCGGATGCCGAGCGACGCAAGCTGGACGCTGTGGCAGGCGGAACTGGAGAAGCTGTAATCACCAATTTGTGAGGAGCCAGTCGCCCTGTTTGATGGTGACAGTGGAAGGATGCAGGAGAGCATGTCTCTTTCTTAATATTGGGAAACAGTGGGTTTCGCCATTTCACAATGCGTGGATGGAAGCAAAAAAATTTGGCAAAGCAAATAGAGAAATCAATTTGAAGTTGTGGAGGGGATCACGATGGATGGTATCTGGCTTGTTGTTTTGCTTGTGCTTGGTTTCTCTATGCTGTTTAAGCCAGAAGTTCTTTGGAAGATCGAGAATATTTTTTCTGTAAAAAACGGAGAACCAACGGATTTATATTTAGCTCTGATGAGAATCGGCGGAATTTTTTTCATCGGGGCTTCTATGATCGTATTCATTGTCAGTATCATATAAAGTCTGAAACTTTTAGTTGATGGAGCAATTGCTCTTTGTCAGGAACCTCCTTTCGTTCTTCTACGAAAGGAGGTTCCTGATATTCTGAAGCACGACAAAAGGTAAATTCTTCTCTTGACAGTAATCCGAAATCGTACTATACTGCTCCTTGTGACTTATACAGTCCGAAATCGTACTAAAAGGAGTGGAGCTGATGACCATCCGCCAACAGATGAAGCTGCTGTGCACCTGTCTTTGCCGGCAGGACGAACTCTATGCCGCGGTGTCCAAACGGCATGGGCTGAGCTATCACACCGCCATGACTCTTTACGCGCTGGATCAGGATGAGGGATGCACGCAAAAGGAGATTGCCAAGACCTGGCTGATTCCCAAGCAGACCGTCAACACGGTGGTCAAGGAGCTGGAACGGCAGGGATACGTATTCTTTCAAACAGGAAAAAAGGAAAAGCAGGTTCGCTTCACCGAGGCCGGCCGGGCGTTTGCCGGCCCATGCCTTCAGGAGCTCTATGAGATTGAGGACCGGGCCGTGGCCGCCATGGGGGAAGCCCGCTTCCGGGAAATGGTGGAGGCGAATCGAGCTTTTACAGAGGCCTTTGCCCGGGAGGTTCAGCATGGATAACAAGCTGGCAAGAGAATTTCATACCGGCTCTTTGATTCGATTTGCGCTGCCCAACATCGTGATGATGGTGTTTATGTCCCTTTATACCATTGTGGACGGCATGTTTATCTCCAGTCTGGTGGGGACGCTGGCACTGTCCGCTGTCAATATGTCCTATCCCCTCAGCTCCTTGCAACTGGCCCTTGGCATCATGCTGGGTACCGGCGGCAGCGCTGTGATCGCCCGGGAGATGGGCGAGGGAAAGGATGCCCTGGCAAGAGAGGATTTCTCCTGCATTGTCGCGGTGGCTCTTGGAACCGGCGTTGTATTTGCGCTGGCGGGAAATTTCTTTCTGGGTCCTATTCTCGAGTTGCTGGGGACCAGTGAGGTCCAGATGCCCTACACTGTGGAATACACCCGGATTCTCCTGTGGTTTGCCCCGGCCATGTTTTTGCAGACGGTCTTTCAGGTGCTTTTCGTCACGGCTGGAAAGCCCACACTGGGCCTTGGAACCACCGTGGCGGGCGGAATCAGCAATGTGGTGCTGGACTATCTCTTCATGGCGCCCCTTCACAGCGGTGTGGCAGGCGCCGCCATCGCCACCGGCATCGGCTACTGCATTCCGGCGGCGGCAGGCCTCTGGTACTTCTGCCGGCCCAGAGACAGTGCCCTCTGGTTCACCCGCTTTCATCCCCGGCGGCGGATGCTGCTGCAAACCTGTGGGAACGGCTCTTCGGAAATGGTCAGCAATATTGCAACTGCCATAACCACATTTCTCTTCAATATTCTATTTCTCCGCTTTTGGGGAGAGGACGGCGTTGCCTCCATCACAATTGCCATGTATTTTCAGTTCGTATTCACAGCGGTGTTCTTCGGCTTTTCCATGGGGGTGGCCCCGGTGATCAGCTATAAGTATGGAGCCCAGGATGCGGATCAACTGAAAAAAATTTTCCGCATTTGCCTCTGGTTCACGATTTTCTGCTCTGTGGGGGCCTACGCCCTCTCCAGGGTGGTGATTGCGCCCAGCCTGACGCTGTTTACGGACCCGGACAGCACCGTGTTTGCCATCACCATGGATGGCTTCCCCATTTATGCTGTCAGCTTCCTTCTGATGGGGATCAGCATCTTTGCCTCCGCGCTGTTCACGGCGCTTTCCAACGGACTGGTGTCCGCCGTGATCTCCTTTGCCAGGACATTTTTGTTCCTGGTGGGGATGCTGATGCTGCTTCCGGAGCTCTGGGGAGAGACCGGCATCTGGCTGGCCGTGCCGGCAGCGGAGGGCCTGGGCGTGCTGGTGTCTGTGGGTTTCCTCCTCTGGGGGAGGCGGGTGTATCAATATGGGGCGTCCCGCTCTGAGAAAACCTGAGCGAAGGGCCGGCCCCTTTGACCCTTGGCGGGATGATTTTAAGCTGCCGCCTCTGGGATCGCCCAGGGAGAAAGAGGGAGGTCTTCATAGGGGATGCTCAGGATATAGGCGTGCTCCTGGCTGGGCAGGACACCCTGGGGAAAGGAGACCTCTAGATGCTCCGGGAAAAAGACTAGATATTCCGGCCGGAAGGCGGTTGTCATCTCCCGGCGCAGCGTGGGCTCCGTCACCTTGGAACAGTTCAGCAGGGCTGTGATCAGCGCTTCCGGAGAGCAGGTGAACAGCTCCTGGGGTTCCAGGGCCTCCCCCGTCTTCCGGTCAAAGGCCGCTCCCAGGCGGAGCTCGGTGGCAGTATTGCCGTCCAAAGGCAGCGTGACCGAGGTCAGGAAGTACATCACTTCTTGACTGGATGCGGTGGGATAAATGCTCTGCTCCAGCATATGGGAGTCAAAATCCTCCGGACAACCGGCATCCACATAGGCCCGGTAGGCCCGCTCCAGCTCCGCCTGCGTGTCGTAGAGCAGGCCCTGCTCCTGATAATAGGCCGATACCCGCTGCTGGGCGGCCTCAGGCAGGTCCGCATAGCCCTCCGCACCACCTACAAGAACGTTTTCCGGCCCGGAGGACCTCCGGACCGAAAGCAGCTCCGGGCCGTTGGGGAGGCGGTAGCTGGTGGAGAAGGGCGTCAGCCAAAGCTCCACCGGCGTGCCGTCGGCCAGGAGGGTATCCTCCAGATGGGCCTGGTCGATGGAGACCCATGGAACGGTGCAGGCCGGCATCTCCCGACCGTCCACCAGGGTTTTGTTCAGGCGTTCGCACTCAGCGGAGACGATCAGCTCCGGCAGCTCATAGGCAAGCAGCAGCTCCTGGGAAACGCCGTCCAGGTGAGAAAAGAGCATGGTTTCCCCCGTAATCAGCAGGCCCCGCTCCTCATGGGCGTCCGTCTCAATGACCAGGGCGGTCAGGGTTCCGTCAGGACCGGTGATGACCTCTGTCACCTGACCGGAGAGGGATTGTGGCGAGCAGGCGGTGAGCAGCAGGAGAAGAAGCGGCAGCAAGAAGCGTTTCATAGGAGATCTCCTTTTGGATGGGTTCTATCCACAAGATAACACGAGAGTGTGGAAAACGCCAGCAGCTTCTTGGAAAAACCGGATCAAATTCATGAAAAAAACCGCCCCGCCCAGAAATATTCCGGGCGGGGCGTGGAACTTGCTCCGTCAGGAGCGGAACTCCTCAGTTTTTAGACACCGGGTTGCATTGAGAATGGCAATGAAGGCAACGCCCACGTCGGCAAAGACAGCCTCCCACATGGTAGCCAGATCAAAAGCGCCCAGGATCATCACCGCAAACTTCACAATCAGGGCAAACCAGATATTCTGGTGGGCGATCCGCAGCGTCTTGCGGGAAATCCGCATGGCGGTGGCGATTTTTGAGGGCTTGTCGTCCATGAGAACGATGTCGGCGGCCTCAATCGCGGCGTCGGAGCCCAGGGCTCCCATGGCGATGCCGATATCCGCCCGGGTCAGCACCGGCGCGTCGTTGATGCCGTCTCCCACAAAGGCGGTCTTTCCACCGGAGGAGGCCAGCAGCCGCTCCATCCACTCCACCTTGTCGGCGGGCAGTAGCTCGGCGTGGTATTCATCCACCCCCAGCTCCGCGGCCACGGCCTTGGCGGCGGCCTCTGTGTCGCCGGTGAGCATCACAGTCTTTTTCACGCCATTGGCCTTCAAATCCGCGATGGCGGCTTTGGCGTCCTCCTTGGGAAGGTCGGAGATGACAATGTGACCGGCGTAAGCGCCGTCCACTGCCACGTAGACGATGGTGCCTGGCAGCTCACAGGGGGCGGCGGAAACGCCCTGGCGCTCCATGAGGCGGCGGTTGCCCACGGCCACACGCCTGCCGTCCACCTGGGCCAGAACGCCGTGTCCGGCAATCTCCTCCACGCCGCTCACCCGGCCGGCGTCCAGCGAAGAGGTACAGGCCGCCTGCAGGGAGAGAGAAATGGGATGGTCCGAATACCGCTCCGCAAGAGCCGCGTCCTCCAGAAGCTGTTCCCGGGTAAAGCCGCTCTCCGGGTGTACGGCGGTGACGGTAAAGGTACCCCGGGTCAGCGTGCCGGTTTTGTCGAAGATCACGGTCTCCGTTTTGGCCAGGGCTTCGAGGTAGTTGCCGCCCTTGACCAGGATACCGCACTTGCTGGCCCCGCCGATGCCGCCGAAAAAGCTCAGCGGAACAGAGATCACCAGCGCGCAGGGACAGGAGATGACCAGGAAAATCAAGGCCCGGTGGAGCCAGTTGGACCAAGTGGTTCCCAGGAGAAAGGCGGGCTGGGATGCGGCGGGCGTCAGCGCCAGGGCCAGGGTGGGGATCAGAAACAGCGCCAGGGCCGCGATCACCACGCAAGGGGTGTAGTACCGGGCAAAGCGGGTGATGAAGTTCTCGCTGGTGGACTTCTTCTCGCTGGCGTTTTCCACCAGGTCCAGAATCTTCGAGACTGTGGACTCCCCGCTCTCCCGGGTGACTTTCACCCGGAGAAGGCCCGTCTGGTTGACGCAGCCGCTGATGACCGCGTCGCCGGGGACTACATCCCGGGGAACGGATTCGCCGGTGAGGGCGGCAGTGTCCAGGGCGGAGGTACCCTCCACCACCACGCCGTCCAGGGGCACCCGCTGGCCGGGCTTGATCACCACAATGGAGCCCACGGACACCTCCTCCGGGTCCACCTCCTGGATCTCGCCGTTCTCCCCTTCCAGGTTGGCGGTGTCGGGCCGGATATCCATGAGAGCGGCAATAGACTGCCGGGACTTGCCCACGGCGTAGTCCTGGAACAGCTCTCCCACCTGGTAGAAGAGCATCACGAAGACCGCCTCCGCGTATTCCCCGGTGCCGAAGGCCCCCACTGTGGCAAGAGCCATCAGGAAATTCTCGTCAAAGACCTGGCCGTTGGCAATGTTGCGCAGGGACCGGGCCAGCACATCCCATCCGATGATGAGATAGGGCACGAGATAGAGAAGCCAGGGGGCCAGGGAAAACATCGTGCCGTTTTGGGCGGCAGGGCTGCTGATCAGCGGAAGGTGGATGGGCAGACGGATCTCTGGCAGCAGCTTCACCACCACCAGCAGCACCGCCGCGGCCAGAATCCGGGTCAGCATCTTTTTTTGCTTCTTGCTCATGGAGATTCCTCCCAATTACAGGTTTTTGAAGGACCGCCAGTCCCGCCGGAAGACGGCCGGGAAGGATGGTCCGCTGGACAAGCGGCCGATGAAGGCTCTCAAAAAAGCGGGGGCCCGGCAGAAGGCCGTCCACACCCCGTCAAAGCCTTCATCACGCTTGAGAAGGCAGGTTCCTCTGAGAAAAGGAAGATGGCCGATGCGGAAGCGGCCTTTTTTCAAGCCCGTTTCTGCATAGCCGAGAGAGGGTCCGTGGATGTTCTCCCCCCGCAGAAGGCGCGGCGGACAGGAAGTGCTTTCCGGTTTCCGCCGCGCGCTCCAAGCACCTGCCGCCTGAGGGGATGCGGGACCTCCTGTCTGGCCGCGCCAGACCCTACAGGCCGGATATCGGCCTTACAGGTGGATGACGCAGTCCGGCTCCACCTTCTTGCAAACTGCCACCACTTCCCGCATGATGCCGTCGAAGCGGGCGTCATCGGCGTCGATGCTCAGTTTCTGACTGAGGAAGTTGACGCTGGCGCTGTGAACGCCGTCAATTTTCCGAATGGCGTCCTCCATTTTTGCAGCGCAGTGGGCACAGTCCAGGTCCGAGAGATGAAAACGCTTTTTCATAAAAAACAACTCCTTTTTGATGTTGGTGGATGAATTCCCGCTTGGGATACTTATTCCAGCACGTGCTCCAGCCCCTGGTCGATGATGGTTTTCACATGGTCGTCCGCCAGGGCGTAAAAAACGGTCTTCCCCTCCCGCCGGGCCTTGACCAGCCGGGCATTTTTCAGTGCCCGCAGCTGGTGGGAGATGGCGGACTGGGTCATTCCCAGCAGCTCCGCAATATCGCACACGCACATCTCCGACTCAAACAGAACATAGAGAATGCGCACCCGGGTGGAATCTCCGAAGATGCGGAACAGCTCTGTCAGGTCATACAGGGTATCCTCATCCGGAATAGCCCGCTGGACACGGCTGAGGATGTCCTGATGGGGGCAGGTATCGTCGCAGCACTCCACCGTATAACGGTCTTCCATATCAGCACTCCTTTCAACAAATGAATGATTGTTCATATGTTCATTATACGAAATAAAATCCATTTGTCAACCCCCCATTGAGAAAAAACTCTGGAAAAAAGGAATGCTCCATGGTAAACTGATTCCAATTGAATCAAAGGAGACCAGAGATGAACGAGTTGGAAGAAACCATGCGGGAGCGGCTCAAAAAGAATCAGTTCATGAGCTACAACCATATTGAGCTGGAGCATGTGGAACCGGATTACGCGGTTTTCCGCCTGGACATCCGGCCGGAGAGCAGAAATATCTTTGGAATGGTCCATGGCGGCGCGCTGTATACCATGGCGGATAATGCCGCGGGCAGCGCGGCTCACACAGATGGACGCAATTATGTCACCCAGAACGGGTCCCTGCACTTCCTCCGCAACCAGACGGAGGGAACGGTCCGGGCCACCGGACGGGTCCGGCACCGGGGCAGGTCCACAGTTTTAGTATCTGTGGATATTACAGGCCAGGATCAGCGTCTGCTGGCCACCGGGGAATTTTCCTTTTTCTGCGTAGAGCGATCAGGAAAGTCCTCCTAAATAGGTCATGCCCTGCATCTCAATGGATGCGGGGCATCTCAGGCTGGGGACGGCAGTTTCCCCCGGCAAAAGGGACCGTATTCTCCGGTGCGCTTCAAAGCGCCGGGGAACACCGGCCGGCCTCCAGACGAGCTGCCGTGAAGCGGCAGGAAAAAGCGGCCGTTCGTGTTTCATCATTTACCGTTTCAAAGACGGAAAGCCCCCGCATCCACTGGATGCGGGGGCTTTTTCAGCTTTGGAGTTCAGCAAAAATCTCTTGCGGCTTTCAGGCCATAGGCCGGCTCGGCGGTGAGAGCCGCCCGGTTGATGGCCCGGCCCATGCACTCGGTGACAAGGGCTCCAACGGCGTCCACGCCTACCTCCACCTCGCCGGAGGCCATGAGGAAGATAGTGTCGCCGTCGGCGGTGGAATGAACCGGCCGGATGGCCTGGGCAAAGCCGTTATGGGCAATACTGGCCAGCTTGTTGCACTGGCTCTTGTCCAGCTTGGCGTTGGTGATGACGCAGCCGATGGTGGTGTTTCCGCCCCACAGTGCCCGGTTGCGCTCAATCTCGTCATACATCACCTTGACGGTGTCCGCCATCGCAGACTTGTCCTCCGTGAGGAGGCCCGCCATCAGGTGCTTGTCGTCATAGTCAATGATGTCACCCAGGGCATTGACCGCCACAATCGCGGCACACTGCACTGCGCCCACCTGAGCGGCGTAGATGCCGAGGCCCGCCTTCATCATGCCGCTGGGCCCATGGAACTTGCCCACGGTAGCCCCGGTGCCGGCGCCCACGTTGCCCTCGGCGGGCTCCTGGCCGCTGTAGGCGTTGACGCAGGCGGCATAGCCCATGGCCTTGTCGGGCCGGACCTTGTTGGTCACCAGCTCCAGGTCGAAGAGGGACGCGCCGCAGACGATGGGCACCTTGCCAAAGCCGGTGTCAAAGCCAAAGCCCTTCTCCTCCAGGAACTGCATGGCGCCGTCGCCGGCCTCCAGGCCGAAGGCGCTGCCGCCGGAGAGCATCACACAGTTGATCTGCTGGACGGTGTTCACGGGACGGAGAAGCTCCGTCTCCCGGGAAGCGGGGCTTCCGCCCCGGACGTCCACGCCGGCCCAGGCGCCCTGCTCGCAGAGGATCGCGGTGCAGCCGGTGGCATGCTCCAAATCCTGGGCATGGCCAATTTTAAAGCCCTTGATTTGGGAAACGGGAATTTCTTTCATAAATCCAACCTCCTGATATTGAAAAACCCGGAGAGAAAGGGGCCGCAAATGTTCTGCTGCGGCCCCCAGCTCTCCGCTGAAGCAATTGAATACAACGATGATACAGCCAAATTATGCCGCTGTCAAAATCTGAATGGCCTGGACCAAGGCAATCACAACGCCGACGCAGCCTTCGCCAGCCAGCAGGCCGGAGGCAATGACGTTGCCCGTGCTGCCCTGCGCGAACTTGGGAGCGGCCTTCTCAGTGATAAAGCGCACCAGACCGCCCAGGCATGCGGTGAAGGACAGATAGAAGGGCAGATAGATGCCCAGGCCCAGCATGGTGAAGCGGGGGGTGATGAAGTAGATGACAATGGAGGCGATCAGTCCGCCGAAGAACACGGGGACGTTGGCAATGCCGCCCACCACGGAGGCAACCGCCGCCGCCTGGGCCGCCGGGAACATCTCGCTGCCGAACACGCCGCCGCCATAGGCCTTGACCAGCACCAGCATCACGCCGGACGCCACCACGGCGCCGATGACGCCGCCGATCACCTCGCCGTACCACTGGGCCTTGGGATCGGTGTGGAGGATGCTGCCGGACTTGAAATCGTTCATCACGTCGCCGGTCAGACCCGCCGCAATCGCCACGATGCCGGCCACGAACACAGCCTGTGTAACCTCCAGATTGCAGGCGACCTTGGCGATGGCCATGACAAAGATGCCGAAGACCTCCATCGGGTTAATGCCGGACTGGCCCACGCACTGAGAGGACATGGCGGTGGTCAGCCACACGCCCAGCAGGGTGATGATGACGGCTACAACGGGCAAATCCAGAACGAAGATAAACGAAACTGCCAGAATCAAAATCACAATCGGAGCCCAGCGCATGGGAACGATGGCGTCGCCGGCCTGCCCCTTGGAGAACATGCCGCCGAAGATGGACTTGGCGCGGGGGATGATCTCCTTGGCGGTGATGGCAAGGCCCACGCCCACCATCCAGCCGAGGCCCAAAGAGCTCTTGATGCCGGAGGCGGTGGCCGCATCCCACAGGCCGGAGGCCTGCCCGCCCATGAGGATGCCGAAATCACCGATCACCGCGCCCAGGAACCAGACAAAGATGGTGGCCGGCCCGATCAGGTAGCCTACGGCGATCATCATGGGAGACCACCAGATACCGCCCATGGAACCAAATTTCTGCATGAAGCCAAAGTTGGTCATGGCGGGGACGGCGGCAAACCAGTCCCGCAGGGCGGTCCAGAGACCGGCGATCCCCAGGGAACCAAACAGAGCGCCGGTCTGCTTGCCGCCCTCGTCGCCAACGACAACGACCTCGGCGGCGGCCTGACCCATGGCGTAGGGCATATCCGCCTCCACCACGAAGTGCTTACGAATGAGAGATGTAAAAATCAGGCCCAGCACCGTGCCGCCAACGGTCACCAGCATGACCTTGAGAATGCTGAACTCCGCATCATTGTTCAAGATGAAAATGCCGGGAATGGTAAACGCCAGACCGCCCGCCACCATGGCACCGGCGGACATACAGGTATGGGCCACGTTAATCTCATTGACATTGGTGTTGCCCATGGCCTTCAGGGCAAACATGGACGCCAGGGCCACGAACATGATGGGCCAGGGCAGGGACGACGCCTTCAGAGCCACAAACATGGAAGAGCACGTCAAAATGATGGAGCCAACGACTCCGATAATAATTGCACGCGCGGTAAACTGTTCTTTAAAAGAACTGGCGTGCTTGACCTGACTTTGATCCAAAGCCATAATTCTACCTCCCTATATCAAATACCAGACTGCCATTTTTGCTTAAAAGCTTTCAAGAAAAGTACGCTCTCGTTTCTCCGGAAAAGGTTGCGGGTTCCCCGCATGGATTGGAGTGCCTACCACAGACTTTCAGCAAAATGATGGAACTGCTCTTTGATGCCTCCCTCCCTTAATCTTTACTTTATACCATACGCTATCAATCTTGGAAAAGCAAGCAAAATTCATAAAATATGTGAGATTATACAACTTATTATTTCTTATTTTGTTAAAAACTGATATCATTACTGTTCTTATATTTAGAACAGATGGGGCTGGAATCATTTTGCACCTCCGCCACTCGCATATTTTCAAAACACACAGTCCGCTGCCTGGGTGGAACATGATTGCCGGGCTGGGCCTGCCCTTTCTTAAAATAAATGTTGGTTTTTTAGAAAAATGGGTTCTATTTTTCTATATAGATTGATAAGATATCAAAATCCAGTGAAATTTTTAAAGGGCGGAAATCCTTGACAATTTATCTGACGGAGGCGGCGAATTTCTGGAAATAAAGAAACCCTGTATCAATTTGACTGCGGAAAAGCAACAAGAACCCTGTTAGAAAATTGTGCATATCAATAAAAATATAGATAAAATTGTTTTTATAATTGACAAATTTTATAAAGAGACTATGATAAAAATGAATGAAGGCGCTGCAAGGGGGAAGATGCCGTCTTGGTGTGCCTTCTGCGATTTTACAAACAAAATAAAAAAGGGGGAAATTCAAGAATGATGAAAAAACGGATCAGTTCCCTGGCTGTTATGCTGGTAATGCTCTTTGCCCTGGCGATTCCGGCAGCGGCGGCTCCGGAGGGAGCAAACACCGATGTGAAAATTGTGGTGGACGGCAAAGACCTGACCAGCCAGTTCAACGAGGACACGCTGTGGATGGAGGATGGCATTACCATGGCGGGCGTTCGGGCTCTGGGAGAGGCCGTTGGCGCTGACGTGAGGTACGACAGCGCGACGGGGAGCGTTGTTGTGGAGGGCCTGAAGCAGGCCACGGGAGTCTACTCCCCTGTGGCGGACTATGAGTATCTGGTGGGCGCCGCGGCATGGCAGATGTCCGCTGAGGCCCATGCGCTGATGATGCAGGCATTCAACATTGCCAAGGAGAACGTGGATGAGATGGCCGCCGCCGCTGACGCCGCCAAGGATCAGACGGGTTATTACTGGCAGACGGCCAACGGCGGAAAGCAGCTGATGTACCAGGGCAAGCGGGTTGCCGTGGTGAGCGATATTGACGACACGCTGGTGGACGGCGTGCATTATACCGCCAATATTCTGGGCCGCAACGGGGAGTGGACCAACAAATCCTTTGCGGACTTTGTCATGAGCGACGGCTGCACGGCGCTGCCCGGCGCGGTGGAGTTCATCAACCACTGTGTGGAAAACGGGATTGAGGTCTACTATGTGACCAACCGCTACGACCAGGGCTACAAGACCAGCCAGCCCCAGTACGCCGGGCAGACCGGTTACAAGGCAAAGGATGGAAGCGTCATCGGCTCCTCCGTGTACGAGGTGGTGGGCAAGACCTTCTATGATATCTCCATGGAGTCCATGGAGCGTCTGGGCTTCCCCACGGGTGACAAGACCAGTCCCAACTACAGCGCCAGCGTGCATCTGCTGGTGAACGACAATAAGATCAACGGCTCCAGCAAGGAGGGCATCCGTCAGATCATCGCCACCGGCGGCACCTGGGCCACCGGCGAACGTGTGGCCGAGTCCAAGGCGTATCCGGAAAAGCTGCAGCTGAGCTCCCATCATATCGCCATGGTGGTGGGCGACGACCTGAACGACATCAGCCAGATTTTCAGCGCCGAGGATGTGGACGCGGTGTCCAGAGTGGAGCTGGCGATTGAAAACATGGATAAGTGGGGCGCGGAGTGGATTGTGCTGCCCAACGCTGTCTACGGGAGTTCTGTCAACTACGCCACGGCCTACGGGATCACGGATTTGTTCCGGTATTTTGACTATACAAACAAGGCCACGGACGCGTGGGATATCTATCAATAAGAGGTTTCTAATCGCTCCGGTGGACCCCCAACGCATGCTGCCGGGGGTCCACCGGAGCTGAAATTTTGGGAGGGTGATGAGATTGAACAAGCGCTTACTGCCTGCCGTGCTGGCGGCGGTCCTGCTGCTGGCGGGATGCAGCCAGGAGCCGGTTCCCTATGACTATGATCTCTCCGCATACATTGAGCTGGGGACTTACAGCGCGATTCCATACCTTCCCTACGGAGATACCGGGCGGGACACGGTGGAGCCCTATGACCTGGTGACGGCGGAGCTGGAAGCCGCAGTGGAGGGGGTGGAGACTCCCTTCCGGGGGACTTATACTTTTGAAGTGGGGTACTCCAATTTCCTGGAGGGCTTTGACGACGCCCTGATCGGGCTGCGGGTGGGGGAGCCGGCCACGGTGCGGCTTGTCTTTCCGGACCCCTATGAGGAGCAGCCGGAGTTTTCCGGGCGGAATGTGGAAATAGAGGTCCTGGTAACGGCGATTGATTTCAGCCAGTATGTGGAGACCAACAAAAACGCCCTGTGGGAAATCGCGGTGGACACCAGCACGGTCCTTCAATATCCGGAGGCGGAGCTGCGGGAGTATGAGGAGGATTTCCGGGAGTGCTATCTGGCCTTTGCCCGGGAGTATGGAATGGAGCTGGACGACTATCTGCGGCAGTTTTTCGGAACCAATGAGGAAGGGTTGGACGCGTTGTGCCGGGAAAATGCGCAGGACTCCGTCAAGCGGGACCTGGTGATGTACGGAATTTTGCGCGCGGAAAATCTGGAGATCACCCAGGAGGATTTGGAGGCCTGCAAACCGGATTGGCTGATCACCTACGGTTATGAGAGAGAGGCGCCAAAGGGGTGGGAGGACCCGGGCGTTCAGGAGAGCTTGCGCGCCATGGCTGCCCTGCGCAAGGCGCAGGAGTTTGTCTATGAGCACGCAGAACCTCAAAGCGCATGAAAGAAAGCGCCGCCTGCTCCAGGCGGCGCTTTCTGGGCGCCTGGATGAAGCGCGGCGGTTCCAGTACTGCCCGGCCGCCGTCCAGGTTCCGCTGGCACATGTGGAAAACCACGGGGAAATCAGCCGCTGCTCCCGGCAGGAGTCGCGCATCCGCCCCGTGACGGCGTTGCCGTGGGGGCTGTTTACGTCGTGAGCAGCGGTGAGACCCACGGTCCGCCGCCAGGCTCTGGAACCGGGGCCCATCGCCCAGACCGTGACACGCGTCCGTGGAGATATGGAGATCGCTCGCGCGGCGCCGCTTCTCCAGAGGTTCAGGGGGAGCCAGGGCGGGAACGCCTTCCGGTTTTGAAAGATATGGCAGTCCTCTTCAAAGGGGTCCCGCCGCTCTGTTGGAATCAGGCGGGTGGGGCGCGCTCCTCACCGGTCTCTCATGGGAGCTGATTCCGCGGAAACTTTTCACGGCTTTTTGGTTGACAAACGGCGAAAACATGATATGATAGTGCAGGAATTGAATCATTCTGGCGTAGATCAGGACGAGTACCCCCCGGATTCCTGCGAAGAGAGCCGCCGCATGGTGCAAGGCGGAGAGGAACGGAGGCGAATATCCCCTGGGAGCCTCCTGCTGAAAGACGACGCGAGTAAGTGTGGACGTGTGATGCCCGTTAAAGCATCGGCCCGTGACAGCGGGCATGAGGGGCCGCGTCCCGCAAGGGAGCTGGCAAGAAGAGTGGTACCGCAGAGTGTTAGCGCTTTGTCTCTTGGGGGAGACAGGGCGTTTTTCTTTTTTCGCGGAGAAAGGAGACGGAAATGGGGGAGATGAAATGCCCCCTCTGCGGCGGCAGAATGCTGCGGGGGCACTTAAGCGCAGGCGCTTACAGCCGGATCATCTGGACAAAAAGTGACCTGCGGTGGACCTCCATGCTGGATGCCGGTGATCTGGTGGTGGAACCCCGCCGTCTATCTTCCGGCGTGCTGGGGAACACGGCCGACCGGTGCCTTCAGTGCGGCGTGATCCTGGTGCGCAGAGCCTGAGCCGCCCCCTCTCCGAAAGACCATGGGCTCAATGATTTTTCTTACCATCATCACAGGAGGAACATTATGGATTACAACAAGACCATCAATCTGCCAAAGACCGACTTCCCCATGCGGGCGGGCCTGCCCAAGCGGGAGCCGGAGATGCTGGCGCGCTGGAAGAAGATCGACGTCTACGGGGAGCTTTTGAAGAAGAACGAGGGCAAGCCCCGCTTCTCCCTCCACGACGGCCCTCCGTTCTCTAACGGCGCGCTGCACATGGGCCACGCCCTCAATAAGTCCATCAAGGACTTCATCACCCGCTCCTACGCCATGCGGGGCTACTACACCCCCTATATCCCCGGCTGGGACAACCACGGCATGCCCATCGAGTCCGCCATCATCAAGCAGAACAAGCTGAACCACAAGGCCATGAGCATCCCGGACTTCCGCTCCGCCTGCCATGACTTTGCCCTGCACTATGTGGGCGTGCAGAAGGAGGCCTTCATGCGCATGGGCGTCCTGGGCGACTGGGACCACCCGTATCTCACCATGAACCCCGGCTTTGAGGCCGAGGAGGTGAAGGTCTTCGGGGAGATGTACAAGAAGGGCTATATCTACAAGGGCTTCAAGCCCGTGTACTGGTGCCCCCACGACGAGACCGCCCTGGCGGAGGCGGAGATCGAGTATCAGGACGACCCCTGCACCACGGTCTATGTGAAGTTCCCCATGCACGACGACTGCGGCAAGCTGGGGGGCTATGACAAGCTCTTTTTCGTGATCTGGACCACCACCATCTGGACCCTCCCCGGGAACCTGGCCATTGCCCTCCACCCCGACGAGAGCTATGCCCTGGTGAAGGCCCCGAACGGTGAGGTCTATATCATGGCCGAGGCCCTGACGGAGAAGGTCATGGGAATCGGCGGCTTTGCCAGCTACGAGATCCTGGAGACCCACCCTGGCTCCTTCTTTGAGAACATGCTGGCGGATCACCCCTTCCTGCCTAAGACCTCCCGTCTGGTGGTGGCGGACTATGTCACCATGGACTCCGGCACCGGCTGCGTCCACACGGCTCCGGGCTTTGGCGCGGACGACTATGAGACCTGCCGCCGCTACGGCATCGACATGGTGGTGCCCGTGGACGATCAGGGCCGCCACACGGACTACGCCGGCAAATATGCCGGCATGAAGACGGAGGACTCCAACCCCGTCATTCTGAACGATATGAAGGAGAGCGGGGCGCTCTTCGCCCAGGAGGACATCGTCCACAGCTATCCCCACTGCTGGCGCTGCAAGCACCCCATCATCTTCCGGGCAACGCCCCAGTGGTTCTGCTCCGTGGACTCCTTCAAGGAGGAGGCTGTCGCCGCCTGCGACGACGTGCGCTGGGTCCCCGGCTGGGGCATCGACCGGATCAAGGCCATGGTCCGGGAGCGCAGCGACTGGTGCATCTCCCGCCAGCGCCGCTGGGGCCTGCCCATCCCCGTGGTCTACTGCAAGGACTGCGGCAAGCCCGTGTGTACCGACGAGACCATCGCCGCCATCTCCGCTCTCTTTGAGAAGGAGGGTTCCAACGCCTGGTTTGCCAGGGAGGCCGAGGAGATCCTGCCCGCCGGCTTCACCTGCCCCCACTGCGGCGGCAAGAGTGGCTTCACCAAGGAGGAGGACACCCTGGACGGCTGGTTTGACTCCGGCTCCACCCACTTCGCCGCCATGAAGCGGGATCAGGGCTTCTGGCCCGCCAACGTGTATATGGAGGGTCTGGATCAGTACCGCGGCTGGTTCCAGTCCTCCCTGCTCACCGCCGTGGGCGCCCTGGGCCAGGGCGCGCCCTTCAAGGAGTGCATCACCCACGGCTGGACCGTGGACGGCGAGGGCAAGGCCATGCACAAGTCTCTGGGCAACGGCATGGACCCCTATGAGATTTTCGACAAGTACGGCGCGGACCTGCTGCGGCTGTGGGCGGCCAGCGCGGACTACCACGCGGACATGCGCTGCTCCGACGGCATCTTCAAGCAGCTGAGCCAGAATTATCTGAAATTCCGCAACACCGCCCGCTACTGCCTGGGCAACCTCAACGGCTTTGACCCGGACCGCCTGGTGGCGCCGGAGGAGATGCTGGAGCTGGACCGCTGGGCCGTCACCCGGCTGAACGGCCTGATCGCCAAGTGCTTCCAGGCCTACGACGACTACGAGTTCAACGCCGTCACCCACGCCATCAACGACTTCTGCGTGGTGGAGATGAGCAACTTCTACCTGGATATCATCAAGGACCGGCTCTACTGCGACGAGACCGACGGAGAGAAGCGCCGCAGCGCCCAGACCGCGCTGTTCCTGATTCTCGACACCATGACGAAAATCATGGCCCCCATCCTCTGCTTTACCTGCGACGAGATCTGGCAGGTGATGCCCCACCGCTCCGGCGACGACGGGCGGAACGTAGTGTTCAACGAGATGAACCAGCCCTTTGCCGGCTATGCCCTGGACGAGGCCGCCATGGCCCGCTGGGACCGGCTGATCGCCGTCCGGGACGCCGTCAACGGCGCGCTGGAGGCCGCCCGTGCCGAGAAGAAGATTGGCAAGGCCCTGGAGGCCAAGGTGAAGCTGACCGTCCCGGCGGAGGATGCCTTCCTTGCCGAGATGGACGCCGAAACCCTGGCGGATCTGCTGATTGTCTCCCAGGCAGAGGCGAGCGTAGGCGGCGGGCTGTCCGTCAGCGTGGAGGGCGCTGAGGGCGCCAAGTGCGAACGGTGCTGGAAGCAGTCCCCCGCCGTGGGCTCCGACCCGGCCCACCCCACCCTCTGCCCCCGGTGCGCAGGCGTCATCGCAAAGTCCGCTATGCTCGGAACTCCCTGACGGGAATTCCTCACCCGCTCCCTTGCGCTGACGCCTCCCCACGGAAGCCATAGGGCTTCCGCAGGGACCCCAAGGGATTGCAAAGTCCGCTATGCTCGGAACTCCCTGACGGGAATTCCTCACCCGCTCCCTTGCGCTGACGCCTCCCCACGGAAGCCATAGGGCTTCCGCGGGGGCCCCGAGGGATCGCAAAGTCCGCTATGCTCGAAGCGTTCTGACCGGGGCGGAAAGATTCTGAAGAACGAGCCCGGAGGCCAGTTGGCCTCTGGGCTTTTTTCTGCGGCGTATCGGTCCGGCGGTTGCAATTTTCCGCGAAAGCGTGTAAACTGAGCGGGAAGTCTGCGTCATAAGGAGCTATCATTCATGTTCTATGCTGTCTGTTCCCTGCTGGCCCTGGGTCTGCTGGCCCTGGACCAGTGGTCCAAAGCCTGGATTACCGCCAATCTCCCTCTGGGGGAGACGATGGACTTCCTGCCGGGCGTTTTAGGGCTGCGCGCCGTCCACAACTACGGCGCGGCCTGGTCCAGCTTCTCCGGCCAGCGGTGGCTGTTGGTGGCGGTGACGGGCTGCATCGTGCTGGCGGTGGCCGTTGCCCTGGCGCGGCGGCTGATCCGGCATCCGCTGGGTGTGGCCGCGGGGATGCTGATCATCGCCGGCGGCCTTGGCAACCTCATCGACCGGGTGCGGCTGGGGTATGTGGTGGACATGCTCTACTTCCCCTTCTGGCCCTCCTATCCCACCTTCAACGCGGCGGATGTGTGCGTGGTGTCCGGCGCCGTGCTGGGGGCGGTCTATTATCTATGGTTCTATGAAAAACACGACAAGCGAGGCGGAACGGATGGAACGGCTGACCCTGCGGACAACGCCTGAGGAGGGCGGCCTCCGGGCGGACGTGTGGCTGGCGGCCCGGGTGGAGGCGCTCAGCCGCTCCGCTGCCGCGCGCCTTTTGGAGGAGGGGCGCGTCACCAGGAATGGAAAGCCCCTTGCCAAGCGGGACCGCCTGACCCCCGGCGAGACGGTGGAGGTGCTGCTGCCGGACCCAACGCCAGCGGAGGTGGGGCCGGAGGACATCCCTCTGGACGTGGTGTACGAGGACGAGGACGTGATCGTGGTGAACAAGCCCAAGGGGCTGGTGGTCCACCCGGCCCCCGGCCATCCGGACGGCACGCTGGTCAACGCCCTGCTCCACCACTGCGGGGACAGTCTCTCCGGCATCGGCGGGGAGCTGCGCCCGGGCATCGTCCACCGGATTGACCGGGACACCTCCGGACTCATCATCGCGGCGAAGAACGATCTGGCTCACCAGCGCCTTGCCGCCCAGCTCCAGGACCACACCCTGGCCCGGGTCTACCAGTGCATTGTCGTCGGCGGGCTGCGGGAGGACGCGGGCACCGTGGACGCCCCCATCGGCCGCCACCCCACGGACCGCAAGAAAATGGCCGTCGTCGCTGGCGGCCGCAGTGCCGTGACCCACTGGCGGGTGCTGGAGCGATTCCCGGGCTTTACCTATGTGGAGTGCCGCCTGGAGACCGGCCGCACCCACCAGATCCGCGTCCATATGGCCTACATCGGCCACCCCATCCTGGGGGACACGGTGTACGGGAATAAAAGGGCGGTTCCCGGTCTCCAGGGCCAGTGTCTCCATGCGGTGGGGCTGCAGTTCCGCCACCCCCGCACCGGCGGGCTGGTGGAGCTCACCTGCCCCCTGCCGGAGGAATTTGAGGCTCGGCTCCGGAAGCTCCGGGCGACCTGATGCGAAGCGGCCCCGACGGGGCCGCTTTATATTTTTGTGAAAAGAAAAACGTATAAAAACAAGGCATATTTGCCATAATGTACGAAAAGAAAACGATTACTCATGATATTTATGAGAAAATTTTTGGTTGACGGGGCATTCCTCTCCTGTTAGAATGGGAAGCGTTCCAGAAGAACCCAGAATTCCGGAAAAGGAGGAACAAGGATGAACAGAACGATTGAGATCAAAACACCGGAACAGGTGGAAAAGATCAACCGGCTGGCGTGCGAGGCCCCCTACGAGGTGTGGCTGAGCACGGATACGCTCATGCTGGACGCCCGCTCCCTGCTGGGGCTGATGGCGCTGGTGGGACAGCGGGTCCATGTGGTGGCTGAGGATGACGTGGACCCCAAGCGGTTTAGCCGTCTGGTGGAGAAAATGGCGTAAGGAATTTGAGGGCGCGGCTTTTTAAGCCGCGCCCTTTGTCTGCCTCCGCGCCCCGCGGGAGTACGCGGGACCTGGGCCATGCCACCAGTTCTCCCTGTTCTAGGTTTGTGTTGATATGAGGGATGCCCGGCAAATCGGTGAATGATCTGCCGGGATTTTTGGTTGCTGCATGATATCAGATTGTCAGCCCGCCCTATCATGCCTCAATAAAATGTTTTTCCGACTCGTTCCAATATTTTTGATATACGAAATCTGTGTTGCCATCAAAATTGAGCTGATACATTCTAAATATAACAGGAAAGTCTTTCGGCTGCCATTGCTCTTCATAGGAATAGCAGTATTTCATGCCTAGCTTTTTCATCACATTGCCGCTTCTCGGATTGTTTTTGTCGTGGGTTGCCGTGATATATGCTAAACCGTCTTTCTTTACTTGCTCCACCACGGCTTTTCCAGCTTCGGTCGCAATTCCCCGGTGCCAAAACTCTTTACGAAATCCATAGCCAAAATCGTGAGGCTCTTCCAGATCAACCTTGATATAACCGATTGGGAAATCATCCTCTTTCAGGCAGACAGCGTAAGCATAAGCCTGCGGCTGTGCATATTTGGCAGCATATCTTTCCTCGTAAAAGTTCTTTGCTTCTTCCAGACTTTTTAATGGATACCACGGCAGAAACTGATTCGCCTCTTCATCCTTGAGAATCAGAAACAGAGCCTGGATATCTTTTTTTGTAAACTTTCTTAAAATTAGGCGTTTCGTTTTTAATACAGGTGTATTCATGTTGTCCAGCCCCCCTGCTTTCCATTTGTGGCATGATTGATTATCATACCGTTATGTTTATGCCCTTGCCTGGTGAGATCGCCGGAGTTGCGCCCCGTCAACCCTGATTTTGAGCGCTCCGGTTTTCTTTCTTGTACTTTTTTGCCGTTTATGATATCATGAATCAGTTAAAGTATCAAAATGTCCGGAGGAATCGGTTTGGAACGAGAACGCGTACTGGTCCCGGAGGCGGAGCTTGAGCGCCAGCGGGAATTTGAAGAGAGGATTCGGGCGATGTTCGCCGCCCGGCAGGCCCATCCCCTGGCCTGCGTGGACACCTTCGGCTGTCCGTTGGTTTGAGTTTAACTGATTCTGAATAGTGCCCGAAACACCTGGGTTTTTCCCAGGTGTTTTCTTTTCGCCTACACGGTTAATTGTTCCGTTAAGGCTGATAAAAAAATTTAAGAAATTTAATCAAAAGGTTTGACAATTACCGAAAGGCAAGCTATAATATAAGCATGGAAACAAACTTACCGGAAAGCAAGTTGGAGGTATCAGTATGAACACCTACGAGATCAGCTTCCAGAGAAGCAACGGAACCACCGTTACCGACCGGGTAGTAGCCGCCACCCCTGGGGAGGCCAAAAAGCTCTTCAAGGAAATCTACCGACACAGCGAAGAGTTCCAGAACAAGGACCTGAAGGTTGAACTGGTGGCCGAGGGCGTACCTTCCACGAAGGATCAGGAACGCGAAGCCCTGGAGAAGATCAAGGCCATTGTCGAGTCCCTGGGCCCGGACAGCTACATCGGGACTGCCCTGGAGGGGTGCTTCGAGATCGCCGAGGAGAACATCGAGAACGACTTCGCTTGCTCCATGAAACAGAGGGTCGAAGCGGTGGTGGTCGAGAACACCCGCCTGAAGGAGAAAATCAAGAGGCTGGAAGACGAGCTGGCCGAGTGCGAGAAGGACTACGAGGCCGCCCACGCCGCCGCCCACGAGGTGGCCGCTGAAAAGGACGCTGTGATCTCCTCCCTGAAGGCCCGGGTCCTCTCTGCTGATGATCTGACCGACTGCATCCAGATGGCCCGGGACTCCGCTTACGGCTACCGGGAGAAGATGGAAGAGGCCGCCGCTTCCGTTGTGGAACTGGCTGACGATCCCTCCTCCCCCGAGTTCACCAAAGCGGTGAAGGACCACCGGAACGCGAAGACGGCCTATGAGTACGCCGAAGCTCTGGCCTCCCGGCTGGAGAAAATTCGAGACAACACGCCCGCCGGTGAGCAGTAAGCCCACCGGCGGGACCATTAAGGAGGTTTTACCATGAACGAGTACCCCACGATCAGAGGAAACACAGATCTGCGGATGGCCTACTCTTTCCTCTCCCTGGCCCTTGAAACTGCACTCCCAATCGACTTCACCGTAGCGGTGAAGCGGGCGATCCGAAAGTACACCCACCGCCAGACGGACTATGGCATCCGGGCGATCTGGAGCGACGGCGAAAGCTGTGTCTACCTTGTGGCCCTGCCGGAGACCATCGACAGCAGGGAGGGGGCCAAAAGCTACTTCGAGGATGTTGAATACCGGCCGCCCATCAATTCTCCCTACGACTGCACCGGCCTGGCATTTACCTCCTGGTATCGGCTCTTCGAGCGGCGGGGCCGCTGGTATGCCTACCATTGTATGTGCCTGGATGTTTGACCGGGAAGGAGCTGACCTGATATGACGGTGTGCAAGAAGTTCAGAGACGGCGCGGAGCTCCACATGGTGGTGGCTATGTCCGATGACCGGCTCTTCCAGAACTGGTACTCGGTGATCGAAGATGACGCCGGCATCCAGCACCCAAGCAGTACCGCAGGATATTTCGATAGCCTGGATCAGGCGGTTGCCATGATGAAGAAGCACCGCCCCAATGCGAAGGAGGTTTTCACGATGACGAAGCAGATCAAGAAGGACGAAGGCATCCGGCTGGCCGATGGCCGGATGGCGACCCTGAGCGCGGACCAGCTCCCGGACGGGAAGTTCGAGGTCATGCTGTTTACCAACGGCCCGGAGATGGAGGAGGTTGACTCCATCCAGTGTGAGTATGAGGAGACCGCCCTGGCCCACTTCGAGCGCCTGAAGAAGTATTACCACACCCCGGAGCTGAAGGGGCGGTACAAGAAGCTGGCGGAGGACCTGAAGGAGGCCAAGGCCTACGGCCTGGATCACGCCGGGGACGATGACGGCGGAACCTGCAACTTCGATTCCGCGACGCTCTACCTCCCCCGGTGGAACAAGGAGAAGGTCGAGATCGCGGCGAAGACCGCCGGCGTTGGGTGCTCCGTCTGGACCTCGTTCACCAAATGCTGTTTCATCTTCTCCATCCCCGGGGTGGGGCAGGGCTTCAGGCGGACCAAGGCGGCGGAGGCCATGCACGACTTCCTGGAGGAACGCGGGTATGACGCCGGGATGTACTACCAGATGGACTGAGGAGGTGAGCGGATATGCGGAGAACATATCGGTGGCGGTTGGAGATCAAGGTCCTCTGCGGCGATGATCCGGTTGACTTCCAGAGCCTCCCGGCATGGGCCCGGGACTCGATTATGCAACTGGTCAGGAATGGCGACACCCAGGGGAACGCATACCTGGATGACAGCACGGTGAACAACTGCCAGAACGGGAGCTACGACTGCGACACCTGTGCCTGCAATGGAGACTGCCCGGATCAGGGCATGGACGGGAAGCCGAGCCGAGAGGAGGTGAAGAGCGATGACTGACAGAAGATGGCCGCCGGTGATCCACAGCCGTGGGTACGACGCCTACCTCTGCGGAGTACAGATTCTCGCCGGAGGGGATGAGACGCCGATCTACCGCTTCCCTGGAGGCCAATCCCTGGTGGATGACTCCGAGCTGAAGAAGCCGGCGGAGAAGTTTCACAATCTCATGTCGATAGCGTGGTTGGAGCCCAGGGATCTCCGTGAAAAGCCGGGGCTATTTCGGCGCCTGCCCGTGGACTGGTACAAAGAAATCGCCCTCCATGCAATGAAGAGTGTGTCCCACCGGCTGGGGCCGGACCAGTTCACCCATTGCCGGACGGACACCGCAGGATGGGCCGCCCACTACGTTACCAAAGCGGTCTTTGAGGAACAGGACCTATTTGACCCCTACGCGGACCGGGAGTTCCTGGAGGAAGCCGAAAAGCTCCTCCCCTGGTACATCAAGAGATATGTGGAGGATTGACCATGAACGCTTATCAGGAAATGCAGGACAGACAGCAAAAGGAGTTCAACTCCTTCCCCTGCTTCTTCGCCTTCGGCCAGGAGCAGTTTGATGAGGGTATGAAGAAGCTGGGTCTGAAGCCCGGCGACACGAAGCTGATCTACCGGGCCCCCGGCGGGATGTACTACCGGAAGACAGACTCCGACAGCCTGAAGGAGATGATGGCCCGCTTCGACCGGGAGAAGGAGGCGGCCATTGCGGGCGATACCACCGGCGAGGGCTTCATCCTGGATATGTTCAGCACCGAGCTGGCAAATCACGAGTTCGGGTACACCTACGAGCTGGAGGAAACGCTGGAGGCCGTTGGCCTGACTGTTGCCGCGGTAAAGGCAAATCCAAATCTGCTCAACGGCCTGCGGAAAGCCCTGAAGAAGTACGGGGCGACCATCTGAGGGGGTGATACTGTGGAAATCTCCATTCGGACCCTGGACCCCTCCCTGGTGCACCAGGCCAACATGAACAGCATGGGCGGGAAGCGCGGCGACCTCTCCGTTACCAGCTATGAGAGCTACTGCGAGAGAGTGCTTTCCTGGCCGATCTCCGATGAGAAGAAGCAGAAGATCGTCGATCAGATTTACCAGAAGCTCAGTGAACAGCTCCGGCACGAGGCAAGGCACGTCAGTGTGATGGTGGCTGGGCCATCCGGCTACAACCCGAAGAAGCTGGACCACAGCGACATGATCCTGCGCCTGTCGGCTGAGTTTGTCGAATGGTTCAAGGACATGGAGAGCCAGATCCAGCGCCCGGAGTCCGAGGACAGCAAGCGGGCCTCTCTGCTGAGGACCATCGAGTTTGCGGACAGCCGGCCGGAGCTGGACCCCACCGCTTCCTTGGCAGAGCTTGCGATGGTGGACAACGCCAAGTTCATCGAGCTGTTTGAAGCTATGCAACCGAAGTACAGGTGGCGGAAGAACAGCAACATCTACAAGCTCTACCTCGCCTCGAAGGAGGGGAAGGTCAAGGAGATCAGGCCGGAAGTGTTCTTCGAGAACGCGGACCTGACCGCCTTTACCGAAGGGGACCGTGCCTATATCCGCTTCACGATGAAACCGGCCCGACAGCTCATCGTTGCCCTGAAGAGCCGGGGCTGGTGGTGGAACAGCGGGAAGAGGGCCTGGAGCACCTACCTGGACCGGCTGGACAAGGAATGGGTGGCCGGGATCAGTGAACGCTATGCGAAGTACGTCTAATCTGGAGAAAAGAAAGTGAGGAAACCCCATGAATGTGTCCATCAAAACTTCATTCGCTGAGATGTCCTTCGAGATGTCGCCGGATAGAGCAAAGAACCTGATCCGGGTCGCAGTACAGCTTGCCTCCAGTGAGGAAGAGCTTCCTCACCCCGTGGGGATGAAGTATGCCGATCCCCCGGAGGAGCCGCGCCCGGAGGCGGAATCGCAGAAGCCCGCCAGGAGCCGCGTGGAGTCGATGTTCGGAGCCCGGGAGACCTGGAGCACACCGGCGGCCGCCGGCGGGAGAGAAGAGGAGCGGGAGTCCTACAAGGGCTTTCTCTTCATCCGGTGCGAGGCCTGCGGGAAGGAGAAGGGGTACAGCTCCAAGTACCCCCTGACCTTCCACAAGTGCGACTGCGGCCACCGCACCGATCTCCACGACCTGAAGCCGGTCCATCTCTACTGCAAGTGCGGGAGCAAGTACAAGTACATGACCAACATCAGCGATCCCCAGTTCACGATGAACTGTCTGTCCTGCGGCGCCCCCGTTGACCTGGAGCTGAACAGCAGAGGGACCGCCTACGTTACCATAGGCCACAAAAGCGGGGGGGGGGTACTGATCGCCCCTATGTATTCCGGCCGAAGCCGCGTATTCACTTTTAAGGTCCTGAGAATGAGGAGGATGTAATTGTGGCAAAGTTCTATGTAGATGTTTCCCCCGGTATGCTGATTGCGCTCTTCGAGGATGTGTACCCGGGGATCAACCTGAAGAAAGCGGAGGCCCGCATGATCCTGAGCTACTTCGACAGGAGCGACTACCCGCTGAAGCTGGATGTGATTCACCGCCAGTTGATCCGCTTCGACAGCCAGGGAGTTGATGCGCCGGAGGACCTGGACACCCTCGCCGATGTCGTGACCTACTGCGCGGACATCAACTTCGACCTGACCGAAGAGGAGAAGGCCGCGGTGATCCCGGACGAGAAGAGGCTGGCAAACCTCCGCGCACACCTGAAGCGCCTGGACCGCCTCATCGAGTTTATGAGCGAATAGGAGGCCCTGAGAGGCACGGGAAATCCCCGGGGGAAAAACTCCCCCGGGGATTTATTCTGACGCTTCCACGGCGCTCTCATGCTCTTCCGGGCCGGTTTCGTCTTTGTAGACGAACACGTTGGTGAGCCCGTTCTTGAACCGGATGGCTTTCACCCGCCCGTCCTTCACGGTCATGGTGTCGATCACGGAGCTGAAGAAATCCTTTAGGCTCTCCTTGTCAAAGACGGAGACGGCCTTTTTGAAATCCAGGGACCGCTTCTTAACGAGTTCGTTCTGGATGTAGAACCGGGTGGCCTTCTGCAAGAGGTCGGCGTCATCCTCCGGCGCCTCTCCCTGGATTTCCGCGATCCGCCGGTTGACCGACTCCAGCTTATCTTCCAGTTCCCCCTTCTGCACAATGTAGTCCTTCTCCGAAATGCCGTCATCAGAGAACAGGTAAAGGGATTGCAGACGATCCAGGGCGCGAATGTACTTCTCCCTCTCGGAGGCCAGAAGATCCAGCTCCTCGTTGTTGGGCTCATCCTGCTGGTCCTTCTTCGGATCGAAGTCTGCCCGGGCCACCCCGTAGACCATGTTGTTGAACGTGGTCAACAAGCCCTCCCTCTCGATGTGGTCCACGTTGGAGAAGAACTTTCCGCGCAGAAGCATTTTCTCCAGGGTGTCCACCCTGGTCCTCTTGGACACGCTCTGCGCCGCCTGGACCATGTTGGCGAGGTAGTTCAGGACGAAGGGGCCGATGATGATGTCGGAGATGTAGCGGTTGGGGCATCCCTGCTTCCGGTTGTGGGAGGTGCAGTAATATTTGGAGGGCCGGTAGCCGTCGGACCTGGGGCGGTCCAGGCCGGCGCCCATCGTCATGCCGCAGTACCAGCACTTCAGCATCTTCGAGAAGATGTGCGTGTACCTGATGTTGTTCCGCAGGTGGGCGACGGACCTCTCGGCGTTGGTGTCCATGATGGCATTGGCCCGGCTCCAGACCTCCTCGCTGATGATCGGCTCATGGTTGCACTCTATGATGATCTGCTCAGACAGGGGCTTTTCCGTTCCGGTCTGCGTTTTGTGGTTGTATCGGTAGGTCCCCTTGTAGAAGGGATTGCGGATCACATCGCGGACCGTTTTGCTGGTCCACTCCCCTCCCCTCTTCGTTTTCACGCTGTTTGCCGCGAGGTCATAGGACACCTTCAGGGCGCTCTCCAGGGAAATATACCTGTCGAAGATGTAACGCACGACCTTGGCCTCTTCAGGGTCCACAACGGGGTATTTCTTCTCCTCGCTCCATTTATACCCGATGGGTATGGGAGCTCCATTCCAGAGGCCTTTTTCGGCCCGGGAGAACATGATGGCCGTGACTCTCTCCCCGGTCATCTTCCGCTCCAGCTCCGCGAACACCAGCACGATCCTGGTCATCGCCTCTCCCATAGCGGTGGAGGTATCGAACTGCTCCACCTTCGAGACGAAGGAGCAGTTGTGCTTCTGGAGCTCTTCATACATCTGCGCGAAGTCCAGAAGGTTTCGGCTGATCCGGTCGATCTTGTAGACTACCAGGTGGGTGAACTCGTTGTTCCTGATACGGCTCATCATCTCCTGGAACTTCGGCCGGGAGGTGTTCTTTGCAGAGTACCCGGCGTCCTCGAAGATTTCATAGTCCTCGATGTTCAGGGCGTACTTGATGTAGTTGATGAGCTCTTCCTTCTGGAAGGGCAAGCTGTCCTTGTCCACCTGATACCGGGTGGAGACCCGGACGTAGATGGCCGCCTTCAGTTTCCTCGGCATGACCTCCGGGGGCCGGAACCGCCTCGCCTCCGGATTCAAAAACTCCTCGTTGCTCCCTCTCTTCTTCGGCATATCAAACCCTCCGGCAATAATTTTGCGACCATCCAGCGGACAGTCCGCTCAGAAAATGCGTGACAGTCACGCGAAAGGTCGGTGGAAAATCCCTCGTAACCATAACCAGTACCATAACCAGTACCATAACCAGTACCATAACCAGAACCACAACCATAAACAGTACCGGCACCAGAACCAGAGTAAAAGAACCGCCCTCACCGGCACGGCAGAGGGCGGAATTGTGCATATCGTCAAAATACACCAAATCGGGGGGGGGGGGGTAAAAAACTTTGTATATAATCACGAATATCCTTCGCCGCCCGGTTTGCCGCTTCGATGGCCGGAGCGAGGTTGCCGTAGTCCACGCTGGCCGATCTCAGCTTCAGCAGGGAGCGCAGGGAAATTGTTTTCTGCCCCGGGCAGGACCAGTCAAGCGTGGGGGTGGGGATCACGATGAACTGCCAATCATCCAGGATGAGGGGGTTGGCCGCCTCCCGGTCCTTGCTGGCGAACAGGCAAAAGACGTAGACATCGGAGGCGCGGCGGGCCTGATCCTTGTCGAGCACCTTCTTCCCAAGCTCACTCCGCCGGCTGGGGGCGATGCTGAAGGAAACAGATGAAAGACCATCCCGCGCCCCGGCATTGATGTAGGCGGAGGACTTGACCTCGATTTTGCAGACCTCTCCCCCACAGATCATCTCCAGGTCCCATGCCTGCCGATCCTCATGGGCCTCGCTTGTATTCTCCCCTATGGCCGTAGCGACGATGAACTCCGCAAGGGCTCCCCGCAGGGTGCCCTTCAGCAGATCAGAAGAACTCCACGCCCAAAAGTCACCGACCAGGTGGGGCAACGGCATACCGTCGAACCAAAAGTTTTCGTTTCCAGATAGCGTCCTCATGTTGATCCATCCTTCCCGCCACCCGGAAAGGGAATTATACGGCGCTCTCGTTGGCGTATTCTAAGAGCTTCTGCAAGACTCCCCTTTCCTCCGGCGTCATGTATTTGTCGAGAAGGGTCCAGATCACCCGCTGGTCGGATGAGCTGGCCTTCCGGTAGCAGGACACAAGGAGGCTCACTTCAACATCGAGTCCAGATCGGCGATCCCTCTTCAGGGTGCACTCATCGTCGATGAGGCCCAGGAGGTAGTCGGCGGACACGTTCAGCGCGCTCGAAACGGCGGCAACATTCTCACCGCGAGGAACGCGGTCACTGGTCAAGTACCTGGAAACCGTCGCCGGGGTAGCGTGAATCTGGCGGGCAAGCCAATCCTGGCTCACTCCCCGCCGGTCCAAAATCTGGCGCAACCGTTCAGAAAACACATTCATATTCCTACACCTCGCAAATGATTTTCCATTATAGCATTGAAAATTGAAAAAATGAACCTGACTTACCACTATTATAATTTTCGTTATTGACAATTACCAAAAGACAAGTTATACTGAAAGCACATCGGGAATGGAGGTGATGAAGATGATTGCGATTGAGCTGAAGGTGGAGCGGACCCGCAAGGGATTCACCCAGGAGCAGATGGCAAAAACCCTGGGTGTTTCAACGGTTTCCTACTCGAAGAAAGAGCGCGGAGAGGTTCGGTTCAAGCCCGAAGAGATCATGCTGGTAGCCGAGGCCCTGGAACTTGACCAGGACAAGGTGAACGCTATTTTTTTTGACGGGAAGTTACCGAAAGGCAATGTGAAGGAAGAAGAATTGCCGAAAGGCAACGAAGCCGACAGCGAGGCGCCCTGCACCTGATGTTCTAATTTTACCAAAGGCGGGAGGTGAGCGAAATGGATAGCGCCGGTAAGATCGGGAATGAGACCATCTACTTTCGTTGCAGGAAAGAGGCGGCAGTACACAACGAGCGCCTGAACAGCAGGGCCGGGGCCGCTGAACTCCTCGGCATCTCGGAGTCCTCGCTGGCAAAGCATGAGCTGGGGATCACCAAGGTCGTGCCCGTTGACCTGGTAGACGATATGGCGGAGCTTTACGGGTGCCCGGAGCTGAGGACCAACTACTGCAAGAAGGAGTGTCCGCTGGGCCGGGACCTGGACCTGGCAACAGAAGTTGCCCCGATTGAGCGCGTCACCCTGGGTATTCTTCAAGGCCTATCCACCGGAAAGATCGAACAGGTGAAACAGCAACTCGTTGACATCGCGGCCGACGGAGTGATCGACGGCCAGGAGGTCCCCAAAATGTGGGAGATCGTGGACTACCTCGGGAAGCTCTCTAAATCGGTCGCCGAGCTCCAGCTTCTTTGCGAAAAGCAGCTCAGGGACGGTGAGGCCAAATGACCAAAACTGAAGCGGCCATGAAGTGGCTGGAAGATGAGTACGGGATCAAAAGCGAAGCGGAGCTGGACAAGGCTCTGGAGCGGACCAAGCTCGACATCGGCATCTTCGTTTCACCCCTGTTGGAGTTTGGACAGAAAGGAAATCAGACCAATGACGGAAATTGCACAGTACCGGCGTAGCCCCCAGGCGGCGAGACGCCGGAGACGCCGGCGGCGGACAATGTACCCAGCGAGGATCACAGCGGTCTCCCTGTTCGCAATCGGAATTGTGACCCTGGTGGCCGCGGCCCTCCCGGATCAGGCGGAAGCGCCGGAGACGGCAATTCCGGTCCCTGTTTACTCCCTGGCCCCATCCACCACGGTGCAGGTCCTTGAACAGGCAGAGGAGGTTGTGGCCGTGAGCGAGGAGATCGCCCCCCTCTATTCCGATGAGGATGTGGCCGCCATAGCGAAGACGGTATACGGGGAAGCTCTTATCACTCATTCCGACATGGAGATGGCGGCGGTGGCCTGGTGCATTTTGAACCGGGTAGACAGCGCGGAGGCCTTCTTCCCTGACACCATCGTGGAGGTGGTGACGCAGGACAGCCAGTTCCACGGTTACAGCGAGAGCAATCCCGTGGACCCGCATATCGAATGGCTGGTCCGGGATGTTCTGGATCGGTGGTCCCTGGAGAAAGCCGGAGCTGAAGAAGTTGGCCGAATCCTGCCGGAGGAGTACCTGTACTTTTGGGGAGACGGCCGCCACAACCATTTCACGACCGAGTACCACGCCGGAACGACGTGGGACTGGAGTGCCGAAAATCCCTATGAAAGCTGAGGTGTGCAAGCGTGAGCGAGACTGAGATCACCGAAGCGAGAGGACGTGCAGAGGCCCGAATGGGGCTGGAAGCCCCTGATTCCCTCATCGAGGAAGCGGTCAAGCTGACCGAGCAGAAGATCCGGGTGAAGGGCTTGCCGGAAGACTACGCCCCCTTACTCCTGGAGGATGAGATCATGGAGGCCTGCTTCCGGGCCGCGATCAACGGGAGGTGTGCCTGATGTGCGATGTTTGCCACGCTACCCCATGTGACCCCAGGTGCCCCAACGCGCCGGACCCGCCGGCGGTCTACACCTGCAAATACTGTGGGGAGCCCATTGTGCCGGGGGACGAGTACATGGAGGTGGACGGCGATTACTACCACCTGGAGGACTGCGCCGGGGACGCCGCCCTGAGCATCCTGAAGGATCAGTTCGGGGCGAGGACCGGAGTTGCAGAGGTGGACCGATGGTAGTGCTTCCAGACACCGCGAAGGTGCTCACCTTCGATGACCGGCGGCACATCTACCGGCTGAAGGGGATCGAGCTCCCGAGTGTGACCCAGGTGATGAAGCCGTTGTCCGATGAGACATACCGAAGCGTCGAGCCCAGGGTGCTCAACCGGGCGGCTGACAAGGGAACGGCGGTCCACAATGCCATCGAGAATTACATCAGCTTCGGCATTGAAGACATCGACCCCGAGTTCTCCGGCTACTTCACCGCCTTCCTGAGATGGTATCGGGAATTTAACGTGAAGCCCATCGCTTCGGAATACCGGCTCTACCACAAATTCATGGGGTATGCCGGGACTGCGGACCTGATCTGCGACATCGGCGGACAGCTCCACCTCGTTGACTACAAGACCACCCAGCAGATTGAAGAAATGCTGGTGAAGGTCCAGTTAAAAGCCTATGAAAAGGCCCTCGACAGCCTGGGCGCGGAGCCGAAGAAGACGGCGGCGCTCCACCTGAAGAGGGACGGCACATTCGACTTCCTGGTGCTCGATGGAGGGGCGGAAAGCTGGCAAGTGTTCAGCTCCCTTCTGACGGTGCTGAAGTACAAGCAAAAATACTTTGGGAGGTAATCAATCTATGGCAAAGGAAACTGTTGTGGCCCAGGTGGGTCAGCCCACCAGTGAGAACGAAATCGCCATCCGTCAGGAGGTGTCCGGTGTCACGATCCAGGTCGAGGGCATGGTGATCGACTCTGAGGATGCTTTCGAGGAGGCGGCCAAGATCGGACTTGCGATCAAGGCCCAGGCCAAGAAGGTGGCGGAGTTCTTCGCTCCCATGAAGAAGCGGGCCAGTGACGCCCACAAGGAAATCTGCAACCGCGAGAAGATGATGCTGTCCCCCCTCCAGGAGGCGGAGAAGGCCCTGAAGAACAAGATGGGTGCCTACCGCCTGGAGGAGGACCGGCGGCGGAGACTGGCCGAGGAAGAGGCCCGGAGGGCCGCTGAGGAGGAACAGCGCCGCAAGGAGGCGGAGGCTATTGCCCTGGAGTCCGAGGGTCGGAACAGCGAGGCCTACGCCGCTTTGATGGAAGCCGAGGTTGCGGAGAGCGCCGCGAAGAACGGCGTCTATGCTCCCGCCCCCAAGAAGACGGCGGGAGTTACTGTCACCAAGGATTGGGAGATCACCGGGATTGACGAAGAGAAAGTTCCGGTTTCCATCATGGGGGCAGTTATCCGGCCGGTGGACCAGGCCGCAATCATGCGGCTCATCCGGGCAACCAAAGGCGGAATCACCATTCCAGGTGTGGAGTACACCGAAAAAAACAGAATGAACTTTAGGGGGAGTAAAGCATGAGTAATGCAATGAGCAAGGCCGAGGCCAATGCGCTGTCGGTCATCTACGAGGTCGCCGGTTCCCAAGTGGCCCTGGACCTCCCGTTCGTAAAGAAGTACCTGGTGCGCGGCCGCGCTGATCTGGTCAGCGACCAGGAAATTGTGCTCTTTATGAACACCTGCAAGAACCAGGGCATGAATCCCCTGGTCAACGGCGAGGTTTACCTGATTAAGTACAGCAAGGACGATCCCGCGCAGATCGTGGTCGGCAAGGGGACCTACCTCCGCAGAGCGGTGGAAAACCCGGGCTTCCAGCACAAGGAAGACGGAATCCTGGTCCTTCGCGGGGATGAGATCGTGAAAAAGGAGGGCTGTTGCCCCTATCCAGGGGAGAAGTTGCTGGGCGGCTGGTGCCGGATCACCTACGTCCGAAACGGCAAGGAGTTCACCGCCTACAAGGAAGTGGCCCTCTCCGAGTACGACAAGAACATGGCGAACTGGAAGAGCAAGCCGGCCACCATGATTAACAAGGTCGCTGTCAGCCAGTGTTGCCGCGAGGCTTTCCCCCGCGACTTTCAGGGCACCTACTCCGAGGATGAGATGGTGGCCGCCGGCGCGATCCCGGCCGAGTACACCGTGGTCGATGACTCCACGGGTGAGCCGGAGCCAGAGGACCCGCCGATCTCCCAGGAGCAGAGACAGGCCCTCTTCAAGATGGCCCATGACCACCTCGGCAAGGATGAGGGAAACAAGGTCATCCTGACGCTGATCCAGAATCACGGACTGAACAGCACCACCGGCATGAAGGTTTCCACCTACAACAAAATCGTGGATGAGCTGGTCAGTACCATCCAAAGCCTCGCCGCTGATCCTACTCCCGCAGAGGAACCCGAACAGGGCGGGGAGCCCGAGGACCAGTAAACTCCAGGGGCGCTCCAGCGCCCCTTGCAAAGGCAGGTGATTAGATGGCCTGGATAAGCGTTCACGACCACGTTGACGGGAAAAAACTGAGGCGGCTGTCCAAGATATTGGACTGCTCGAAGGCTGAGGCGTTGGGTATTCTGAATTTCCTTTGGTTTTGGGGGCTCAACAACGCAGACGAAAACGGCAGGATCGAGGACGCTGACAAAGGCGACATCGCCGAAGTCTTTTTGGGGAAGACGGACATACCACCTGAAAAGGTGGTCGCGGCTCTGTTTTTATCCGGCTTCCTCGATGATGTAGGCGGGATCATCTACCTCCACGACTGGTCAGAGTGGCAGGAACAGTGGTACAAGTTCCGAAGGAAGCGGGACTATGACGCCAGGAGGAAGCGCGATGAAAGAGCAAGGAATCGAAAAGACCCCCAAGAGGGACAACCGCCCCAGCAAGCCCCGCCGGAGCCGAAAGCGGAAGGTGAGTCCACCGGCGGAGACCCGCACCCCCCAGCAGAAGGTGGTGACCCTGAAGGTCAGCAACCCACAAAGCGGAAAAAGCCGAAGCGGGAGACCGTGAGGATGGCCGAGTTTGTCCACCTGACTGAGGCTGAGTACCAGAAGTTATGCGCCGAGTATGGGAAACAGGCCGCAGGCCTGATGGTCAAGGAGCTGGACCTATACAAGGGCTCGAAGGGAAAGGCCTATAAGGATGACTACCGGGCGATCCTGAGCTGGGTGGTGGACCGGGTGGAGAAGAAGTACCCCGGGGTCATCGTAAGGCCGCCCTCCACGGAGGGCAACCCGTTCAAGGAGTACGAAGGGGGTGACACATGATGGAGGAAGCAGGGCTTGACCTTTCCGGTTTTCTGAAGAACCTTGCCGCCCGAGGGATCGAGAATCAGCGGAAGGAGTCGGAGGAGGCCGGTGGACCGCCGGACTACATCGGCGAGGATGGCCTTCTATACTGCGGGAAGTGCCACACCCCGAAGCAGACGATCTTGACCGGGGAGTTCTTTCCCGAGCCTCTGAAGGTGGCTACGACCTGTAAATGCCGCCAGGAGGCGGAGGATCGCCGGAAGGCGGAGGAGCAGGCCCGGGCGGATATGGAGAAGATCAAGCGGCTCCGCATTGACTCTCTGATGGACGATAAGTTCCGGGAGTCTACCTTCGACACCTTCCACCAGACGAAGAACAACGCCCGGAACCTTCGGCTCTGCCGCCGGTATGCTGAGGCCTTCCCTGAGATGGTGAAGAAGAACCAGGGGCTCCTCATGTACGGGAATGTGGGGACCGGGAAGACCTTCGCGGCGGCCTGCATAGCGAACTACCTGCTGGATCGGAAGGTCCCGACGGTGATGACCTCTTTCGTGAAGATCGTGGACTCCGCTGACCTCAAGAACCGGGAGACCGCCAACGCTTTTATCTCTCGCCTGAACAGGGCGAGGCTTCTGATTATTGATGACCTGGGGGCCGAGCGGGGCACGGATTATGCTCTGGAACGTGTCTATGACATCATCGACAGCAGATACCGCGCACGGCTCCCCATGATCCTGACCACCAACCTGACCGTGGATGAGATGATGAAATGCTCAGACATCAGGTATTCCCGCATTTACGACCGCATTTTCGAGGTGTGCTACCCTATGGAGTTCAAGGGAACATCCTGGAGAAAGGCTGAGGCCTCCAGGCGGTTTGACGATATGGAGAAATTTTTGGAGGGGTCCTTATGAAGTACAAAGTCAAGATCGGCAAGGCGGAGGATCGGGAGACCCTTGCCCTCATCCTGGTAAAGAACGACTATGTTGTTCGTATCACAAAACAGGAGCGGGACAGCAAGCGGTCCTATGATTACTTCGTCGAGTTCGAGGAACCGCGCAATGAGAGTTAAATTTATGATCCCCGGGGAGCCGAAGGGGAAGGGGCGCCCCCGGGTGGAGAGGCACGGAGACAGGACTGTAACCCGGACGCCGGATGACACCATCATCTATGAGAACCTTGTTAGGACCGAGTATATGCGCCAGTGTAAGGGCCATCGCTTCCCTGACGATTCGCAGTTGGATCTTCGTGTGATTGCCTACTACCCCATCCCGTCCAGCAAGAGCAAGAAACAGCAACGGCTCATGGAGGACGGCACGATCCGGCCCACCAAAAAGCCGGACACCGACAACGTGCTGAAGGTCATCGCCGACAGCCTGAACCAGGTGGCCTATAAGGATGACGCCCAGGTGGTGGATGCGTCGGTGAGGAAGTTCTACTCCAGGAAACCCCGCACCGTGGTCTTCCTCTCAGAATACATCCGCCTGGACTCGCTGGGCGGAGGAGGTGAGGCCGGTGAGTAAGCGGAAGTTCAAGAAGGGGAAGCTGGTCACCAGCATTGATGAGCTTTTCGAGCACCAGAATTTCATCGTTCAATACGGCGGCTTCACGTCTCCCGAGAGAACAGTTCACTTCGGATTTGTTCAAAGCTGGCAGGTTGGGATGGCCAACCTCTTCGTCAGAGGAAAGCGGGTTTGGGTGGCAGAACGGCTTACCAACGGGGAGTTCTACTCCAACATGACCGACAAAGAGATCGTAGATAAGTTCGACGAAGGGCTGTGCGCCTATTGCCCTCTCCCGGAAGACCGGCGCGGAGTTCACAACTTCGGAGGTCAGCCGTGGTACTGTGCTGAATCCGGCTCTTGCAAAGAAGCCCTGGAAGCGTGGAAGGAGGCGCCAGTCGAATGAGTAAGGAAGTGGACTGGGGCCAAATTTTCGGCGAGGGCGACGTGGTGTGCACCTGCGACAACTGCGGGCACACCCTCCGCTTCCCCTTCGAGGACTCCAACCCGGACTTCCGGGGAGTCCAGACCCGGCTCTTTGAAATGGGCTGGACGGCTATCAAGGTCGGCGGGACGTGGCGGGACTTCTGCTCCGAATACTGCCGCAACCAGTACATCAAGAAAAACACATAGGAGGAATCGTCATGTGCAACAAAAACGATCTGCCCCTGTCGCTGAAGAGCGACACCTTCAATGCCCTGTGCTCCGACTTCGACCAGGTGCTCCGCGCCACCCTCCAGGGGATGGATGAGACCAGCCAGGACGTGGCTGAGGTCAACGTGAAGGTGAAGATTACCCTCACCCCGGACTCCGCGCCGGACTTCTCCGTGCGGGGGATCGGACAGCAGACCCGATCCATCACCAAGCCCAAGTTCGACCACACCGTTACCGCGGTCATCCAGCGGAAGGAAAAGAAAACCGGAACTCTCGCCGGGAACTATGAGCTGGTGTGGGACAAGGAGACCTGCACCTATGTCATGCGGCCCATTGATGACGGGCAGACCTCCATCTTCGACGGGGAGAAGGCCGGGAACGACCACCTGGCCGACACCAGGGGGCTCCCGGCCTCTGAGTCCGAGGTGATCGACGCTGAGTACAGTGAGGTCGATCCCGAAGAGGCTGGCGGCCGATCCGAAGGGACCGGCGTGGACCGGGAGGCTTACAACTGGCTGAGACAGTTCATCGACTGCGAGATGAAGGTCCTGGAGGCTATGGGGAACTACACGGTGCGGACCACGGACAACAAGGTGATCCTCTCCTCTGCCGCCAACCCGGATATGCCCTTCTACGCAAAGGCCGAGGTCCTGGCTCCCCACGTCGGACACTCCCTGACCTGCACCGAGGGGCCCAACACCGTGGTCATCATGTGCGAGGACTGCGAGGAGGTCATCTACCGCATGGAGGACCCGGACGCCGCCGAAGAGGGCGAGGAAGACCGCCAGGAAGGCGCTGAGGAGGCCGGGGACCTGCTCGACCACCCCGGGGACGGGGATTACCCCTATGAGGAGGACGGCGATCCCTACGGCTCCCCTGAAGGCGGAGAGGATGAGGAGTAATGCAAGAACTGTTCAACGGTGTCAGCCGACTCGTTTCTGAAGAGTATGGACGGGCCGCCGCAGAACATGGCGGCGTTGCTCATTCTCCACACGAGGGTTACGCTCTCATCAAGGAGGAGGTCGAGGAGGCCCAGGCCGAGATGGAGACACTGACCCAGCGGCTCGGCCACCTCTGGACTAGCGTAAAAAGCGATGAGGACCAGTATGGTCCCCATTACCTCTTGTATATCAAGAAGGCCGCCATGCTGGGAGCCTGTGAGCTCATCCAGGTTGCGGCTATGGCAGAAAAGGCTCTGCTGGGCTATGAAATCAAGAAGGAGGAACACGGCAATGAGAAAACTGCTGAGATCAATGACAAAAGCTGAAATGCGGAAGAAGGGGTACTCGAAGATCAACCGGCTGATGAGCGAAGGCCGGTGGCGGGAAGTGCTGGGCGTGTACCCCGGTTTCCCGGGAGCGAAGCGTCAGCGCCCCGGCTCCCGGCAGGAAATCCTCACCTACCCCGCCCCTCCGGGCCGCTACACCAGAAAAAAGGGGAAGAGGTGATCCTATGGTGACGGCGTTCCGAGTCCTGCTGTTCATCGTGATGCTTCTCTCCTGGCTCGGCCATGTGGCTGACAGCTCAGGGAGCAAAGGGAACAGCTACGTTCTCCTGTTCGCATTATCCGGCGCCCTGCTTTTGGCGTCATTCCCTGTTTGTGGGACCTAAAAAACAGAAGGAGTGCTTATGATGAAAGAAAGATTTATTCAACTGTACCAGGCCTTTGTGAAACGACCCGGGGCAGATAAGCTCCTGGCGTGGCTGGAGACCACGGACTTCTTCGAGGCCCCGGCCTCCACCCGCTTCCACCTCTCCCGCCCCGGCGGCCTGGTGGAGCACAGCATCCATGTTTACCACCGCCTCCACGACCTGTATGTTTCCGAGAGACAACGAGCAGAGGATCAGCCGTTCATTGAGCTTCTTAACGGTGAGGAGGAGACCATCGCTATTTGTGCCCTCCTCCATGACATCTGCAAGGCCAACTTCTACACGGTGGAGATGAGAAACCGGAAGAACGAGCAGGGACAGTGGGAGAAGTACCCGTTCTATGTGGTCGATGACCAGCTCCCCTACGGCCACGGCGAGAAGTCGGTCTACATCATCTCTGGCTTTATGAAGCTCACCCGGGAGGAAGCCATGGCGATCCGCTGGCACATGGGCTTCTCCGACACCGACTTTAAGGGCGGGGGCTTCTCCGTGGGAAATGCCTTCGGGAAGTTCCCCCTGGCGGTGCTCACGCACATCGCCGATCTCCAGGCAACCTACCTCGACGAAGCGGAGGGTGAGTGATGGCCTGCAAATTGTCTCTCATGGATATGGTGAAAAGGGTAATGGAAAGGCTCGGCACCCTGAGAAGCACACGGGAGGACCGGGAGCGGATGAAAACCGCTGTTTCCGAAGAGATCAGCCGGTGGTATCAGGAATCCACCGGGCAATCTCTTCCCATTACCATTGTCCCGGAGATTGCAGAGGGGAGCAATCAAAACTTCTGGAGTATCACAGATGTGGTCATCCATTCCGACAAGATTTTCCTGCCCTCTTCCTATGAGGTTACTCACGCGGAGACCGAAGTGGTGGGGGAAAACGGCGCCGCCGTGAAGTGGTGGGCGAGAAGCCCGGGATTCAGGCCCACAGTTGTCTTTGACTTCGACGGGGTGATCCACAGCTACACCTCCGGCTGGCAGGGAAGCGACGCCTTGATCCCGGACCCGCCGGTGCCCGGGATCAAGGAGGCCATCGACCACATCCGGGCCGCCGGTTACCGCGTGGTGGTCGTTTCGACCAGGTGCCGATCCGTCGAAGGCCAGTACGCCATCGCCCAATGGCTCCGGGAGAACGGGATCGAGGTGGACAACATCACCCCCGAGAAACCGCCGGCAGTCTGCTATGTCGATGACCGGGCGATCGCCTTCGACGGCCACCCGGAGACCCTGCTGGAGAGGATCGTCAATTTCCGGCCCTGGTATCAATTCTTGTAAAGGAGTGATAAGCGATGGGATATGTATGTCCGACGTGCCACAATGACCGGCACCCTCCCGGGGCGAAGTTCTGCATGGTCTGCGGGACAGGATTCCCCCTGAGTAACCCGCCGGACCTGGGAGAAGAGAAAACCGATGGTGCGGGGCCTGGAGAAAACCGGGCCCCACATTCAGGCACCGTGAGCATGGAGGATTCTGTTATGAATGTGGATGAAAAAAACGGGGCAGTAGACACCGGCTTGAACTGTGCTGTGATCTGCCCGAACAGCCCGAAGCCCAAGGTCATTCCGTGCAAAGTGACCGTAGACACCGAGGCTGGAAAGGTGGTCCTGGCTATCCCTTCGGAGAAGATCGGCGTTTCCCTGAACTTCGACGAGGTGCTGTCCATCATGGCCCAGGCGATTGTTCTTTTCCACCAGCGCCACGACGGTAAGGGGGGCGGCGCCCATGCCGAGTAAAAAGCCCAGGGCGAGAACAACATTGTCGGAGGAGCAGAAGCGGGAGGTTATTGATCTGGCGGTTGCCGCTGGGATCAGGGCCTACCGGAGCGAGGCCACCAAGCACCAGAAGGAAATCTACGACAAGCGGCTCCACAACACCAAACTGCTGATGAGGAACTACCGGAGCCTGAAGGAGCACTCCGAGAACGCGGTGTTCGACGCCGCCACCGCCGAGGATGACGATGTGAACGAAATCCTGAACCTGATGAGTGAGTGGGCCAAGGAAGAGGACACCACCATCGAGAGCATCAAGAAGAGCGCCGCGAAGACCAAGCTCATCATGGACCATGTGGACGAAATGCTCAGGATTTATAAGGCCGCCTGCGAGAGGTCCAAGAAGCCGGAGGATATGCGCCGGTACAGCGTCCTCTACGACTACTATGTGGGGGACGAAGAGTTTACCCTGGAGGAGCTGGCGGACCGGCATGGGGTGGAACTGAGGACCGTTTACCGGGACCTCCGGGACGCCACCGCACGGTTGACGGCCCTGATCTTCGGGGTAGAAGGGGTCCTCCACAGCAGATGACAAAAATCCGGCATTTACCTGTCACCCTACCGATGGTATGATGGTAGTGTCATAAGTTCTCCTTCCTCCTTTCTTTTTTTGCCCCGCAGTTACCAAAAGGCAATTTCGGGGCGCCGCACACCTCAAAATGAAGGCGATCCGGTAACTTCCACCGGGTCGCCTTCAACTATTCCAAGGGGGTTTACCAGCATGGAAAATCAGATTGTGATGAAGCACTATGAGTCCCTGATCCCCTACGCCGGGAACCCCAGGGACAACGACGCTTCCGTGGAGTATGTGGCGAACAGCATCCAGCAGTTCGGCTTCAAGGTCCCTATGGTCATCGACAAGGACGGGGTGATCTCGGCGGGGCACACCCGGCTGAAGGCGGTGCGGCGGCTCATCGAGCAGTATGGGTACGACGTGCCCCTGGTGGACGGGAAGGGACAGCCCACCGGGAAGACCATCAATCTGTCGGTCCTCCCCTGCGTCCTCGCGGATGACCTGACGGAAGACCAGATCAAGGCTTTCCGCATCGCGGACAACAAAACCGGGGAGCTCTCCGGCTGGAACCTTCCGAAGCTGGACCTAGAGATGATGGACCTCCCTCAGTTCGACATGAGCTTGTTTGGCTTCCCCACGGAGGAACTGAAGAAGGAGGCCAAGAAGTCGGGCGGCACCGGCATGGAGACGATGGAGCTCCGGGCCTTCGAGCACCACGACTACCTGGTGTTCGTATTCGACAATCAGATGGATTGGCTGAACGCGGTCAACGCCTTCGGCATCCACAAGGTCAACGCAGGGTATGGGACAACGAAGAAAGTGGGGATTGGTCGAGTTGTTGACGGAAAGAGACTGCTTGAAAGAATACAATATCCGGTTGCTGATCCTGAGCAGGGGCCGGAGTCAGGCGATCACCACGACGGAGATCATGCCTGAATGGGTGGAGGTGCTGGTCCCTGAGTCCGAGGAGGCCCTTTACCGGGCCGCCGTGAAGAACCCCATTCTGACCATCCCGGACAACGTGATCGGCCTGGGAAGGGTCAGGAATTGGGTGCTCCGCAACTTCGAGGACCGCACCATCGTTATGCTGGACGATGACATCATCCGGCTTTACTGCCTGACAGCGAGGAAGGCGCGGCCCATCACCGACCCGGAGGAGATCACCCAGGTCATCATCAACACCGCGGTCATGGCCGATGACGCCGGCCTTCACTGTTTCGGCTTCTCGCAGACCGACATCCGCAAGTACAACGGCTGTGAGCCCTTCAAGCTGACCGGCTGGGTCGGCGGCGTGATCGGGGTGATCGGCCGCCAGTACACCTTCCGGGACGATAAGTACAAGGTGGACATCGACTTCTGCCTGAAGAATATGCTGGTGGACCGCATTTTGTGGATTGATGACCGCTACTGCTTCTACCAGCTCCGGGACAACAACGTGGGAGGCAACAGCGCCTTCCGCACACAGGAAGAGTATGAGCAAAGCCTGGACTCCCTGGTGAGCAAGTGGAAGGGCTACCTCACGAAATCCTACCACGCCTCCCAGGTGCGGCTCAGGACCAAAGTAAAGAGAAAGCAGGATATAAAATTATGAGCAAGGTTCTTATCATCGGCTTCGGGACCGTAGGCCACAACCTGGCCGAGGAGCTGGCTCCCCTCCACCCGGACATCTACGACAAGTACAAGCCGGAGCACAACACCCGCGATCCCCAGGGCGGCTACGACGTGGCCTTCATCTGCGTGGACACCCCCTACCTCCCCGGGAAGAGCGTGTGCGACACCAGCGAGGTGGTAAACGCCATCCAGGAGAATGATGCGGAGATCTTCGTGATGAAGTCCACCGTGCTCCCTGGGACCGTTGACCGCCTGTGCATGGAGACCGGAAAGAACATCATCTTCTCCCCGGAATACTACGGCGGCACCCAGCATTGCAACAACTTCGACTTCGCCTTCACGATCCTGGGCGGTGAGCGCCGCTGTTGCCTGAAGGTCCAGCAGCTCCTCCAGAATGTGTACGACGCTCGGCACACCTTCAGGATCACCGACGCGAAGACCGCAGAGCTGGCGAAGTACATGGAGAACGCCTTCCTTGCCACCAAGGTGGGCTTCTGCACTCAGTTCTGGTTCACCGCCGGTCAGATCGGCGTGGACTATGAGGAGCTGAGGGAGCTCTTCGTTCTGGACCCCCGGGTGGGAAAGGCCCACACCTTCGTGTATGACGAGCACCCCTTCTGGTCCTCTCATTGCCTGGACAAGGATGTGCCGGCCATCGCCGAGATTTACCGTATGCCGTTCCTCCAGGGTGTCATCGACTTCAACGACTCCATGAAGAAACGGTTTAGTGAATAATCGGTAAATATTTTGTTAATGTGAACGAAAACGCTTCCCGTAGGCGGAGTGATGTGATACAATATCTTCGATTGGAGGTATCAGTCTATGGGATATGATCTTCGTACACAGCGAGGCTACGACTTCTATGAAGTGGCCTCGGCCCTGCAAAAATCCATCCGGCGGGGCGATGCAAAGTTGGCTGGTTACATGGCCCTGGAGCTTTTTCCCCGGTACGCGGAATACTGCTGGAAGCGGCTCCTGACCATCTCGGCTGAGGACTGCCACGGTTTGGTGACACAAGAGATCAAGGCCCTTTATGACTCCTTCCACGTTGTGAACAAGGGAAAGCGTGGGGAGGACCTGAAGGGCCGTATTTTTATCTCGAAAGCGGTCATCATCCTGTGCACCTGCGGTCACAGCCGGGACGCCGACGTGCTCTCCAACTACATCTACGACAAGAAACAGCTCCTCTCCGATGAGGAGATTGAGCGGGCCTTCGAGGAGGCGCGGTCTGAGCGGATGCAGATTCCAGAGTACGTTTACGATTGCCACACCCGGAAGGGGAAGGCGATGGGACGGACCAAACAGCAGTTCTTCGAGGAAGAGGATAGGGCCCTATCCAACAGGCAGTTGAGTATCTTTGACGGGGTGAGGTTCTGATTCTCTGACACAAAATCACGGCGAGGGCGGCTCCTGGAGTGGGGCCGCCCTCCTTCTTTTTGCAAAGATGGTGGTGAGATGCCAAATGAGAAAAACCTGATCCCCAATAGTGAGCGAAGCCCGGACGAACTCCGAGAGATGGCCCGGAGGGGCGGACAGGCAAGCGGGGCGGCGCGGCGCCGAAAACGGGACATGAAGAACGCCGCCCGTATGATCCTGAGCCTGCCGGCGGATGAGCAAGTCAGTTCCCTCCTGTCCCAGCTTGGCATACCGGAAGAGGACCAGACCATGCAGGTGGCGATCCTGGCGGCTATGGCTATGAAGGCCCGGTCCGGCGATGTCCGGGCCTCTGAGTTCCTTCGTGACACCGCCGGGGAAAACCCGCGCCAAAAGCTGGAGGAAAAGAGGTTTGCCGCAGAGCAGAGCGCAAATGCCGGTGGTACGGACATCGTGAAGGACTGGATCGACTCTATCCCCGATGCCCAGGCCGGCGGAGAAGAGGAGGGAGAAGACGGTGGGGACATCGACAGTTCAATCGAAGAGACGGAAGCTCCGTGACTTCTTCCACAACCGGCTCCCCCTCTACCAGCGGGACCCCGTGCTCTATGCCCGGGAGGTCCTGGGCTTCCAGTGTGACGATTGGCAGAGGGATGTCCTTCGTGACCTGGCCGAAGCTCCCTGGGTAACGGTGAGATCAGGACAGGGCGTGGGGAAGACCGGCGTGGAGGCCGTGGCCCTCCTCTGGTTTCTGACCTGCTTCCGGTTCCCCCGGGTGGTGGCAACGGCCCCCACCCGCCAACAGCTTCACGACGTTCTGTGGAGTGAGGTTGAAAAGTGGCGGTCCAACAGCCCCCTCCTCCGGGAAATCCTGCGGTGGACCAAAACCTATGTCTACCTGAACGGCTATGAGAAGCGGTGGTTTGCCGTGGCCCGTACCGCATCCAAGCCGGAGAATATGCAGGGCTTCCACGAAGAGAATATGCTGTTCATCGTGGATGAGGCCTCCGGCGTCGCTGATGAGATCATGGAAGCTATACTCGGCACCCTCTCCGGCGGCAACAACAAGCTCCTGATGTGCGGGAACCCCACCCGGACATCTGGGACCTTCTATGACAGCCACACGGCCAACAGAGGCCTTTACAGGTGCCACAAGGTATCTTCCCTGGACAGTTCCCGGACCAACAAGAAGACCATCAATGCGCTGATCCGAAAGTACGGAAAGAACAGCAACGTGGTCCAGGTCCGGGTGTTCGGCAACTTCCCTTCTCAGGAGGACGATGTATTCATCCCCCTGCCCCTGGTGGAAAAGTCCATCGCCCTCGACCTGGACCCGGTCATCTCCCGGATCAGCATAGGGGTGGACGTGGCCCGGTATGGCGATGATGAAACGGTCATCGCGCAGAATGTGGGCGGAGTTGTGGACCTCCCGATCATCCGACGGGGCCAAAACCTCATGCGGACGGTGGGAGACATCGTGCTCCAGTACCGGAAGCTGATCTCAGACTACCCCAAGTACCGGGGCCGGATATTCGTCAACATTGATGACACCGGCCTGGGCGGGGGAGTCACCGACCGGCTGGCCGAGGTGAAGAGGGAGCAACACCTGAGCAGATTGGAGATCGTGCCGGTGAACTTCGGCGCCAAGGTGCCGGATCAGGACGCGGCGGCCTACTTCGCCGACATCACCTCCTATATGTGGTCCAACATCCGGGACCAGATGGAGGCCGGGAAGCTCCGGCTCCCGAATGACACCGAGCTGGTGGCCCAGCTCTCCGTGAGAAAGTACACCGTGACCAGCGGCGGTAAGATCCAGCTGGAGAGCAAAAAGGACATGAAGAAGCGCAGTATCGACTCCCCGGACCGGGCCGACGCTGTGGCCCTGACGTGCTTCGTGCGTAAGATTTTCGACGCTACGAGCCTGATTTCCTGAGTAAGAGGTGAGAGAATGTTCGACTATAAAAACGAGGCGGAAATCCGCAGATACCAGCAGATGCTCCGCATTGAGGCCGGCCGCAAGGTCCTGGACCAGATCAACGGCAAGACCCGGCAGATCAGGCAGGACGGGTACATCAATCTGCTGAACAAGTACGGCACCGCCCAGGACAACTCGACCGCGTACCAGTGGGAGCCGGAGACCCCCGTGACCGACTACGAACTCACCGAGCTATACCAGGGCGGGAGTCTGTTTGCGAAGATCATCGACGCCCCCGCTGATGAGGCGGTGAAGAACGGCATCGACCTGGGAGTGACCGATGAGAAGGCCCGGGAGTACATCGAGGACACCCTGGCATGGCTGGAGTGGGACGAAAACATCTCCACCGCCCTGAAGTGGTCCCGCCTCTACGGTGGGTCCATCGCGGTGATGATGATTGATGACGGCGGCGGCCTGGATGAGCCGTTGGACCTGGGGAACATCCGTGGAATTGATGAGATCAGAGTGTATGATCGGTCCATCGCCATCCCGGACTACACCAGCATCTACAAGCTCGATCCCTCCTCCAACCTGTCCTCGCGGACCGGATCGAGTCGCTTCCGCCACCGCTTCCTGGAGCCGGAGTTCTACGACGTTGCCAGTATCTACGGGAGCTTCCGGGTGCATGAGAGCCGGTGCCTGGTGTTCCGCAACGGCAAGGTCCCTGAGCGGTCCTCCCTCACACAGTACCGGCATTGGGGGCTCCCCGAGTATATCAGGATCAGGAAGGAACTGCGGGAGGCGGTGACTTCCGTTTCCTATTCCGTGAAGATGTTGGAGAAGAGCGTTCAGGCCATCTACGGCATGAAGAACCTGCAAGAGCTCCTGACCACGGACGAAGGGGAAGACGTTGTGCTCCGCCGCCTCCGGGTGATCGACATGGCCCGGAACTTTCTGAACTCCATCGCCATCGACTCCGACGGCGAGACCTACGACTTTAAGAGCATGACGCTCTCCGGGGTGAAGGACATCGTGGAGACCACCTTCGCTACCATCTCTGCCGTGTCCAACGTGCCGCAGACGGTCCTCTTCGGCCGGTCCCCCGCCGGTGAGAACGCCACCGGAGACGGAGACCTGGAGAACTGGTACAGCTATGTGCAGAGGATTTGGAAGGTTGATGTGAAGTCCAACCTGAAGTACCTGGTGGACATCATCATCAAGGCGGGAATGGCCCAGGGCTATATCACCGAAGACCCGAAGCCCAAAATCGAGATGAACCCGCTGTGGTCCCTCAGTGAGACCGAGCAAGCCACCGTGGATCAGACGAAGGCGGCCACCGAGCAGACGAAGGCGACCACCCTCCAGCTCTATGTGGATATGCAAGCTATCGGTCCCGATGAAGTCCGGGCCGCCCTGAAGAAGGAAGGGACCCTGGACATCAGCTCCATGCTGGACGATCTGCCGGAGGATGAAACCTGGGGCCTGGGTGAGGAAATCGAGGGAGCACCTACCGACCCATTCCAAACACCGCAGGGAAGGCTTACAGAAGCTCAGGGAACGTCCCAAACAGCTCCGGGGGATAACTCCCTACCCCAGGAAGAGAACGCCGACACAGGCGATTTAACGGGGCAGGGACCGGGGACCAAAATCACCGGGGTGGGAACCATCGTGGTGAAGGACGGCCGGGTGCTGGTGGGCCGCAGAAAATCTGACTTCTGCTCCGGGACCATCTGCGGCCCCGGCGGACACATCGAGGCCGGGGAGAGCGGGAAGCAGGCCGCCGTCCGGGAGGCCCGGGAAGAGTTCGGGATCACCATTGACCCGGCGGACCTCTACCTGGTCGGGGTGGATGACACCCTCCCCTCTGAGTTCGGTGGCTCGATCTTCTACCTGGCGACCGACTTTGCCGGTGATCCGAAGTGCGACGATGTGGAGATGACCAACGCTCAGTTCACGGACGCCTCCGAGCTGATGGAGCGCGAGGAGGGCCTGTTCCCTCCCTTCGCCGCCTCCCTGAAGCAGTTGGCCCGGGTGCTGAAAAGAAAGACCGACACCTGAGTGCCGGCCTTTTGCGCCCTATGTATTGCCTTTCGGTAAGAATAGGCAGGGGAATAAAAATACCAGTATAATATGGGTAATTGGTATTCCCGTAAGGCAACTGTCTGTGATATAACGGCCTCATCCAGAAGGGAGGCAGTTGGGAAAAAGAATTGGCCCTCACTGGCGGAAACAGTGAGGGCCGGAGCGATTGGATTGCTCAATCTATGGTAAGGCGAGTATATCACATCGCTCCAAAAAGTCAAGAGGAATTTGAAAGGAGCGGTAAGCGATGCTCACCAAAGACAAGAGGATGGCCCTGGCCCAAGCCGAAGCCCTGGCCTACATGATCTGCGTGACCTTCTTTGACGGGCCCGGAGAAGATGACCAGGACCGGAGGGGCGCGAGGCTGGAGGCCTCCATGTACTTACTCAGCGATCTCCTTGTGACCGCTACGGTGGGAGGTGCGGCCTGATGTTTTACAACAACATGGAGGTCAACTGCAAGGTTTTCTCCAGCAAGCAGGACTGGAGGATCAGGGTGGTGTTCAGAGAGGATGGGGCCCCGGTATTCTGTGCGCTGGACGTTGCCTCCAGCATGGGATTTATGGCCCCGCAAAAGGCGGTTGCCCGTTTCAAGGGGGAGCTGGTGGTAGCACCCATCCCCTGGAACAACACCGCACGGAAAGGGTGCTCCGCTATGCGGTGCCTCACGGAGCGGTCCCTGATGGTGTTCATCAAGGACTCCTCCATTCAGCCGGCGCCTGGCTTCATCCAGTGGGTGGAGACGGTGGTGGTCCCCGGGGCAAAGGAATTTGCCACCGAAACGGATGTCGGCCGCAACTCCCCCGCGCCATCCTTCGCCGCGGCCCCTGCTCCCGCGCCGGAGCCTTTGAAGATCCCCGCAGGCCAACCCAACATCGCAAAGCAGATTGATGACATCATCTTCGACCTGATGGTGCTGAAGAAGAACCTAGCATAACCGAATACCCATAGTCCACAGAGGGGACCGCTTCGGCGGCCCCCTTTTCGTTTGGGGGTGATAGACGTGGACCCGAAGTACAACCAAGAGATGATCCAGAAGTCAGTCAAAAAGAAATTCAAGGGCCACCAGACGCTCAACGCGAAGGTGGCCCCTCTCTATCCCTCCGCCCTGGAGAGCCAGTACCGGGGCGTTGTCAACGCCTACATGAAGATTCTGAACCGGGTGGTGTCCAAGCACCTCCCCAGGATCAAGAAGGCGGCGGAGGCGGAGCGAGAGGTCCCCCGGCGGGCCGATGACCTTAACAGCCTGATGTCTGCGATCCAGGCGGCCTTCGCTGATATGGCAAAGGACCTGGACCTCCAGACGGAACAGTTTGACCTTTACGGGAAGCTGGAGGCCCTGGCAAACCAGTCGCAGAAACTCAGCATCCGCCAGTGGAAGCGGATCATCGGCAAGACCCTGGGCCTGGACCTCGCGGATGACTACTACCTGGGCCAGTTCTTCCAACAACTGCTGGATCAGTGGGTGAGCGAGAATGTTTCCCTCATCAAGACCATCCCGCAGGGGAGTTTGGAGGAGATGCGGGAGATCGTCTACAACGGCTACCGCACCGGGCAGACCACCACCTCCATTGTGAAGGAAATCCAGCACACCTACTCCGTGAACAAGAGCCATGCCCGGCTGATTGCCCGGGATCAGATGGCGAAGCTCAATGCGGAGCTCACCAAGCGCCAGCAGACGGACGCCGGGGTGGAGAGCTACAAGTGGTCCACCTCCAGGGACAGCCGTGTGCGAGAGGGCCACCGCCGTCTGAACGGCAAGATATTCCGGTGGGATGATCCGCCGGTCGTTGATGCAAAAACAGGGAGACGTTGCCACCCGGGAGAGGACTACCAATGCCGGTGCGTAGCGATCCCCGTTTTTAATATTTCCACACTGAACGTCCCGGCGTCACCCGGGAAGGGGGGTGATTGATGTGAAAAAGCTCTCTGCTATGTGATGGGCGAACATCAACCACAACCCGGGAAAGGAGGTAAACAAACGTGCCTACCGCAGAAATTAAAATCCTCTGCAACCAGATCATCGAGGAGGTCAAGCTGATCTCCACGGGTGTGGATGACATCGCCGCCCTGGGCGGTGGTGAGTCCAAGGTCATCGACCGCCTGAAGGAGCTTGGCCTGGCCCACCTCGAAAACGCTCAGAACCTCGTGATTGATCTGACGGCGGCAATGACCGCCGATCAGAACACCGACGGGGCCGAGGAGGGAGCTGGTGGAGAGGAAGCTGGGGGTGACGGCCAGGAATGAACCCGCCCAAGCTGAAAGCTGTGTACCGGCTGGATAGCATTCCCCTCAGCGCAACGTACTGGACGAAGGAAGGCTACCTGAAGGATGAGCCCATCGTCACCTCGGTTGGTATCTTCGAGTACCTGAACCAGGACGGCTCCAAGCGCCGGGAACTCCGGCTTCCGGAGGAAGTGTTCGACCCCGCATCTCTGGCGAGTTATGAGGGCAAGCCCATCATCATCACCCACAACGCCGGAGAGGTGGACAAGAACAACGTCCAGTGGGAGCACATCGGGACCATCCTCTCCCCGGGCATCCAGGACGGCAACGATGTCCGCGCCAAAATCGTGATCCACAACACGGACGCGATGAAGCGGAGCGGAATGAGGGAGCTGTCCCTGGGCTACTCCCTGGACCTCGATGAGCGCCCCGGCACCTGGAACGGTCAGCCCTACGACGCGATCCAGCGCAACATCCGCATCAACCACCTCGCTCTGGTACAGAACGCCAGGGCGGGAGATCAAGCACGGCTGAACATCGACAGCCGTGACACCACAAAAGGAGTGAAAGTTATGGCTAATACTCGCAAAGACGGCGGCCCTCTGACCCCCGAGGAGATGGAGAAGGCCATCGCCGAGTTCAAGGCTCGGAAGGCCGCACGGTCCGGCGCGGGAGCTCCCGCCGCCGATGGTGGTGAGGGCAATCCCCCCGCCGCCCCCGCTACTGACGGTGATCCCGGTGCTACCCCTCCCCCCGCGAAGCAGGATGAGGGGAGCGACCCCATGCAGAAGGTCCAGGCCGTCAAGGACCGGCGCGACCGCCGGGACATGGACGGTGATCCCACCGACCAGCAGGGCGCTATGGCTACCATCGCTCAGATGGACGAAGACCTCTGCACCCTGCTGGACGTGATCGACGCCCTGACCGCGCAGAAGGATTTTGCCGGTGACTCCGGCTCCGGTTGCGAGGGCAACCAGGACGGCGACGAGCCCCCTGCCAAGGAAGACGGCGACGATGAGGGCAAGTCCATGAACGCCGACAGCGTTGACGCCCTGGTGCGGGAGCGGGTCAGCCTGGTCCGCATGGGCGAGAAGCTGAACCTGGACGGCCTGGAGGACATGAGCATCACCGATGCCCGGAAGGCCATCATCAAGGCCGTAAAGCCCGGTATGCGGCTGGACGGCAAGAGCCCCGCCTACATCAAGGCCGCCTTCGACATGGCCTCTGATGAGGTCAACAGCATGAGGAAGAACACCAACTTCCAGCGCCAGCAGATGTTCGAGGGTGCCACCCAGCACCGCGCTGACAGCGCCCCCAAAGGAGGGGCGATGGCGCACCGCCAGAAGATGATCGACTCTCAGAACGGAGGTAGAAAGTAATGAGCGTGTGGACCGAGTATTCTCAGCAGACCCCGAAGGGGGCCGCAGGTTCCCTCTACGATCTGACCAGCCACGTCGTTGACTCGTTTATGAACGAGGAGAACGACGGCGTGATGGGCTACGGCGTCGGCGTGGTGGTCGGCGCCACCCCCGGCACGAGCTGTAAGCTCCCCGCCACCGGCGCTACCGCCGACAAGTTCCTCGGCATCGTGATGAACGGCGGCACCAACGAGATGAACATGAACGGCGTGGTCAACATCCCCAAGGGCTACCACCTGAGCGTTATGCGCCAGGGCCGCGTGTGGGCGAAGCTGGCCGATGAGCAGACCCCCGCCTATGGCGGAGCTGTGTACCTGGTCATCAACGGTGCCGACGTAGGCTGCCTGAAGACCACCGCAGACGGCTCCAACACCATTCAGATCCCCGCCCGGTTCCTTGGTGAGAAGACCGGGGAGGACCTGGTAGCCATCGAGCTGTACCCGTACAATCCTGCCGCTTCCGGCGGTGGCTCCGCTGGTGCCTCTTCCCTGGGAGACCTGAGCGACGTTGACCTGAGTAGCCCCGCAACCAACGGCCAGGTGCTGAAGTACGATACCAGCACCAGCAAGTGGAAGCCCGGAGACGATAGCACCGGAGCCTGAGATAGGAGGTAATAGAAACATGAGCGAAATGAGATACGACGCCAACAAGCCCTCCGAGTTCTATGATCCCGCAGACTTCGCGGCTCTGAAGAACTCCAACATCCCCGCGACCATCGCCGCCTCCCCTGCCATGCGTTTTGACAGCGAGGACGCGGCGGCCGTGTTCTTTGCCCGTGAGCTGGACTACATCAAGTCCAAGACCTACGACAAGCAGTACCCCGAGTTCACCGCTCTCCAGATGTTCCCCGTCACCCATGAGGTGCCGGAGGGGGCCGAGTCCTTCACCTACTACGGCTATGAGAAGACCGGCTTCGCAAAGATCATCTCCAACTATGCCACCGACCTGCCCCGCGTGGACATCAAGGGCGAGATGAAGACCGGCTACGTCAAGGGCATCGGCGATTCCTACGGCTACAACGTCCAGGAGATGCGGGCCTCCCGTATGGCCGGCAAGTCCCTGGACACCCGGCGCGGCGAGGCCGCCCGTTACCACATTGACCGCCTGACCAACACCCTGGCCTGGCGTGGTGACTCCGCCAACAAGCTGATCGGTGTTCTTTCCACCGACAACGGCGTGCCCGTTCTGACCCTGGAGGACGGCGAGACTTCCCAGGGGGATAGCTGGCTGACCAAGAACCCGGACGAGATCATCGACGATGTGAAGACCGCCCTGACTCAGATGGACAACACCACCCAGCACGTCGAGATTCCCGACACCCTGGGTATTCCCAGCGATGTCTACATCGGCCTGAGCCTGAAGCGGATTCCCGACACCAACATCTCCGTCCTGAAGTATCTCCAGGAGAACCTTCCCAACATCCAGATCAAGAGTTGCCCGGAGCTGAACAGCACCTCCACGGAGACCAACCCCTACGCCAAGGCCTCCGCCGGCCAGGGCGTCGGTATCCTCTACAAGTACGACTCCGACAAGCTCTCCATCGAGATTCCCATGCCCTTCCTCCAGCACCCGGTCCAGTATGAGAACCTGGAGGTCAAGGTCCCCTGCGAGTCCCGCGTGGCCGGTGCGGTGATCTACTACCCCATGTCCGCCCTGATTATGGTCGGCCTGTAAGAGCGAGGTGTGCAGTATGAGAGTGACGAACAAGACCTCCAAGATCATCCACGTCGGCCTGGTGACCATCCTGCCCGACAAGACGGAGACCATCAGCAAGAACGCTGAGACCTCCTCCGCCGTCCGTGCCCTCATCGAGCGCGGCGACCTGAAGGTGGCCGCCGAGAAACCCTCCGGGAAGGCTGTCAAGGGCTCCCGGAAGGGCGCGGGCGCCAAGGGAGATACCGAGGACACCGGCGAGGAGGAAGGCGCTCAGAAGGGCGAAGAGGCCTAAAGGAGGCTGTTATGGCTGAACGTAGCGCGATCCAGATTTTCCGCATCATCGCACCTGAGTTCAAGGACGTGCCCGACACCGAGGTGGAGGCTATGCTGGAACTGTGCGAACCCCTGGTGAGCAAGCAGCGCTTCGGCCGGGTCTACAATCAGGCCCTCGCGCTTCTGGCGGCCCACCGCCTGAAGCTGTCCGGGAAAGGTCAGGATATGATCGGTGGCGGCCTCGGTACTTCCGGGGCCGCCGTCGGCTTTGGGCTTGCCAGCGTGTCGGAGGGGAGCACCAACGTGTCCTTCAACACGGCGAACATGAACCCGAATGACGATAGCTGGTATGCCCTCACTCAGTACGGCATGGAGTACCTGAACCTCCGGCGGCTCTACATCATGTCCATTACATCGGCGGGTGAGGCCTGATGGCAGTTATCGACCGGACCACCCCGGAGGGACGGAAGTTCTATGCGGAGCTGAGGAAGCTGGCGGAGCTGGAGAGCTACGCCGGATTCCAGGGCGGGGTGGAGACCGCAAAGAAGAGGGAGGGCGACCAGATTGTGGACACCGATGTGGACCTGCTGGACGTTGCCGCCTTCAACGAGCTGGGTACAGATACCACCCCGAGCCGTCCCTTCCTTCGGCAGAGCCTCGACAACCACCACCCGGAGATTGAAGCCTTCCTGAAAGATCAGATTGCTCAACTCACCAACGGCTCCACCACGGCAGACCGGATCATGCAACAGACCTCGGTTTTCCTGCGCGGCCTGATCCAGGATGAGATCGTGGAGGGCGACTTCACCCCCAACGCCCCCAGCACGGTGAAGAAGAAGGGCTCGGCAACGCCCCTGGTGGACACCGGGCACATGAGGCAATCCGTCATCACCATCGTTGACAAGAAGGGGAGAAAGTAATGCTGTTCAGCTTTTTCAAGCATGACTATGTGGCCCGCCGCCTCAAAGAGGATGTGTACTCCGGCGGCTACGCCGCCCCCGGAGGACATGAGGATTTTGTGGTGACGCTGAATGTGCAACCGCTCTCCAGCGACGAACTCCAGGCCCTCCCGGAGGGCGAGAGGACCATCAAGCGGATCAAGGCCATAGGCGTCAACCAGTTCAACCCCACGGACGAAGAGACCGGGACCCAAGGCGACCGGCTCTACTACGAGGGGAAATGGTATGAGTGCAAATCCTGCCAGTTGTGGGATCACACCATACTGTCCCATTATGAGTCCGAGTTCGTGGAAATGTCCCCCGGCTCTGAGGGGATCGGGCCCCCGGAACTGGAGGTGTCCAGATGAACCACACCCAGGTGAAGCGAACTCTGTTCACCATCACAAGCGAATATTTCAGCGGAGCCACGGTTGACATGGCAAACACCAAACGGGCCAAGAAGACGAAGCCCCTGGTGACCATGCGCTTCGGCACCGCCCACACCACCACGTTCCCCGTCGAGAAAGTTCTTGACGGGGAACTTTGTTCTTGCTACCCGAGCACCGCGAAGCTGGAGGTCCAGCTTTTCACCGACGGGGCCCTGCTCCCGAACGGCGCGAGGGAGAACACAGCGGTGGGAGACCTGACCGACTATGTGAACTACATGAGGTCGGAGATGGTCACCCAGCGCCTCAGCAAGGACTACATCTCCATCCTACCGGCCGGGGACGTCCAGGACGTTTCGGCCATCATCAATGATTCCAGCTATGAGTACCGCGCTATGGTGGAGTTCGACCTGAGCTATACCACCGTAGCCGTCGGTTTTGCCGGCATCCTGGACGAGTCCAGCATCAAGGTGGATGAACCTGATCCCGAGCAACCCGGCGAGGTGCTTCCGCCCCACATCGAACCTGAGTGGACGCCGACACCCAGCGGAGGCAGAACTGCCGAAATCGCTGAGAAGGAGACCGGCTACTTCACGAAGGTCGAGATCACAGAAAAGGAGTGATACGCAAGATGAGCAATCTCGACAGAATTGCCAAAATCAGCATTGAGCTCCAGAGCGTTGTGTCCAGCGGAGCGAGTTTCGACCATATCCTCATCGTCGGCCCGGCTCCGAAGACCCCCCTGGAGAGCGTAACCATCCCGGACGTTGGCGTTTACACCAGCCTCCCCGCCGTCAATGAGATGGGCTGGGTGTCCGAGGGAGACAGCGCGGACCCCGTGGGGATTGCCGCCCGGATCGCCTTCAGCCAGAACCCCAAGCCCACCCAAATCTATATCGCGGTCCAGAAGACGGAATCCACCGGGAGCACCCTGGAGGCCGCCACCGCCACCCTGAGCAGAGCGGAGGCGGCGGAGACCGGCTGGTACTGTGCCCTGGCTGCCGGTATCGAGGAGGAAGACTTCGAGGACATGGCGGAGTGGATCGAGGCCCGGGAAAAGATTTTCGGGTATTCCTACAAGGACCCGAACAGCAATCCCGTGACCAAAATCTACTACCGCACCTTCGGCATCTGCTACGGCGACGATACCGGCTCCGGCGATCCTTACAAGCACGTCGCTATGGCGGTGCGCTTCCTGTCCTATGACGCTGGCTCCGAGACCTGGGTGAACAAGTCCCTGGCCGCCGTTTCCACCTCCAAGTTCACCGATACGGAGCTGGACACCATCGACAATGACCCGGCCAGCTACTACATCCAGTTCGGCGACACCGGCCTGGTGCAGGGCGGCAAGGTCCGCGCTGGTGAGTGGATCGACGTGATCCGGTTCAGGGACTGGCTGAAGAACGATATGCAGACCCGCGTGGTCAACCTCCTGGTGAAGAACTCGAAAATCCCCTATACGGACAAGGGCATCGGCCTGGTCCGCAATCAGGTGATTGCCAGTCTGAAGGAGGGCACCCGCCGGGGCGGTATCGCCGAGGACCAGTACAACAGCAACGGCGACCTCATCCCGGGCTTCACCACCTCGGTGCCCCTGGCCGCCGATCTGACGGATGAGCAGAAGAAGTCCCGCGTCCTTGTCGATGTGAAATTCTCTGCGCTCCTGGCCGGCGCCATCCACGTCGTTGAAGTGACCGGCTCCCTGGTCTATTCCTACTGAGGAGGTAACGAGTCATGGTAAAGACCTATGATCCCAAGAAAGTCCTCATCGCCTGCGGCACTCACTCCGTCACCGGCCTCGCCGATGACGCTTTTGTGAGCGTGGAACCCGCCGGCGAGGGCGTAACGAAGAAGGTTGGCTGTGACGGCGAGATCGTCCGGTCGATCAGCCCCGACAAGACCTCGACGGTGAAGATCACCCTGCTCCAGACCAGCGACAGCAACTCCTTCCTCCAGCAGATGTATAACCAGGATCAGCAGAACGGGGACGGCATCTTCCCCCTGATGATCCAGGACCTCATGGGCGGAGTGCTGTTCTCCGCTGAGGAAGCGTGGGTTGCGAAGCAGTCCACCTTCGCCCGGGGCAAGGCGGATACCAACCGTGAGTGGGAAATCCACACCGGCCAGGGCACGATGGAAGAGTAAGGAGTGAAGCAGAGCTATGAAACAGTTTACTCCGGTCGTTAAGACCATCGGCAACAACAGGTTTTACATCCGTCCCTTCCCCGCCTTCACCGCCGCGAAGATGACCGGCGACCTGGCTGGCGTGGCGGCTCCCCTCCTGGCCGCCATCGCCCCCCTCGTTGTCAAGAAGACCGGCGACGGCAAGAAGACCCTGGACGCGGACATCTCCGAGGTTGCCCCCGCTATGTCGGGGGCCTTCTCGGGCTTTTCCGGCGAGAAGCTGGAGCACCTGAGCACGGAGCTTCTGGTGGCCCACGGGAACATCAGTGTGTCCCCCGGCGGCGATGACAGCCAGAACACCCAGCTCACGATGGATCTTGCCAACGACCTGTTCTGCGGCGAGATCGACGAGATGTTCATGCTCATGTACGAGGTCATCAAGGTGAACTTCTCCGGTTTTTTCAAGAAGATCGCCGCCCAATATGGGCTGGGCGGCGAAGCCCAGGCGAAGACCGGGCCGATTACAGCAAATACGGCGTCCTCGACCTGAGCGGCTTTACCGAGCTGGAGATGAGGATGTATGTCCTCATCAAGGCACGGCTGGCCTCCATGCAGGAACTCAAAGAGGTCTATACCCTCGATGAGGCGCTGAAGCTCTTTGCCCTCTACCAGATGGACAACGATGTGGAGGCCGGCCGCCTGGCCGAAATATCGAAAGGCGGTGAGAGGAGTTGACCCTTCGTGAGCTTCTGATCGGGCTCGGCTTCAAGATCGACGAGTCATCGGAGAAGAAGGCGGAGCAGGGAATCCAGGGCCTTAAAGATAAGGCTACGCAGCTCCTCGGTGCCATCGGCATCGGGTTTTCTCTCGCCAACCTGAATCAAATCTCCGAAGAGTTCAGAACCACCAATGACCAGATCGCCCAGGCGACGAAGCTCCTGGGGGATCAAGATGAAATCCAGCAAAAAATCCTGGACTCGGCCAACCGGACCCGCGCCTCCTATGCAGACACGGCCCGGATGGTGTCAAACCTGGTCCAGGAGAACTCGGAGCTGTTCGGCACCGTCGATGAGGCTATCGCCTTCAACGACGCGACCACCATGCTGTTCCGCACGGCCGGCAAAACCAATGAGCAGATCGCCGGCCTGATGGAGGCCATCAACAAGAGCTTTGCAAAGGGTGTGGTGGACAGCGAGACCATCAGCCAGTTGTTGGAGCAGTCCCCGGAGTTCATCGCTCTCTTGAATAAGAGGCTGGGGACCACCACCGACCAGTTGGAGCAGATGGTCGCCGACGGCAGAATCTCCCTGGCGGACTTGAAGAGCGCCGTTATGGACAATGCGGATGAGATTGCCGCGGCCTTCGACGGGACCAGCTACAAAATCTCCGACGCCCTGCTGAATATCCGCAACCAGTTCGGCTTGTGGGTCGCCGACATGGATGAGACCCTCGGCATCTCCGAGGCTATCGGAACAACGATGGTCCGGGCCTTCAATGTAGTCATGGACGTGCTTCGGCAAGTCCAGGTCCGGTTTGAATGGCTGGCCGAAAAGGTGGGCGGAACCGAGAACCTGTTTCGGATCATCGGGACGGTAGCGGCCTCCGCCTTCGGAGTTATCGCCCTACCCAAGCTGCTCACCTTCCTGACCACGCTCCAGAAGATCGACAAAGCCCTGCTTGCGGCAAGGCTGAAGATGTTGGCGATCATCGCAGTAGTGACCGTCATCGTCCTCCTGATCCAAGACTTCATCGCCTTTATGAGCGGAGACAACAGCTTGATCGGCTCCCTGTTCGACAAGTCCGGGATCGGGGCGGAGAACGCTAGGCAAACCATATTGAACGCATGGACCACGGTAAAAGAGTTCCTGCTGACGATGTGGGGTGTCATCAAACAGGCCGCACAGACCATCTTTGGTGCCCTATCCGACTGGTGGGAGGAAAACGGCGCCGCAGTAATGGAATCCTTCTCCCGTATTTGGGAGGGGATTAAGACCCTATGTGAAACCCTCTGGAACGCGCTGTCCAGCGCCGCGCAAACCATCTTCGGGGCCCTGCAAAGGTTTTGGGACACCTGGGGAGATACGATCATCTCCGTTTTCAGCACCATCTGGAACACGCTGATCGCGCTCATCCAGCCCTTCCTTGACGCTATCGCCGCTGTCATCGACTTCCTGGCAAATGTGTTCACCGGCAACTGGCAGGGGGCATGGACCGCGATCAAGGACTTTGCGGCGTCCATCTGGCAGATGATTACCACCATCATCACCGGCGCGCTGGACATCATCGCCTCCATCTGGAGCACAGCCGTCGGTATTCTCTCTGGCATCTTCCAGAACATTTGGAACGCCATTGTGGAGAAAGTCACCGGCATCAAGGACGCCATCGTAAACGGCTTCACGGCCGCCATCGACTGGATCAAATCTCTCCCCGCCCAGGCACTCCAGTGGGGTGCTGACATTATCCAGGGGATCGTGGACGGCATCACCGGGGCCATCAGCAAGGTTGGCGACGCCGTGAAGGGTGTCGCCGACAAGATCAAATCCTTCCTCGGCTTCTCTGTCCCGGAGGACGGCCCCCTGAGCGACTTCGACACCTATATGCCGGATATGATCGAGCTGATGACGAAGGGCATCAATGCCGGCAAGGACAAGATCAGGGGTGCCCTGGAATCCCTCACCGGCGAGATGTCCGTTATCACCAAGGCCAACGTGGTCAGCCCCAGCACGGCCGCCGTTGCCACCGGCTCCACGCAGTCGAGCCGGACCGTGACTCAGAACATCGAGATCAACAACCAGTTCAACGGCGACCGCGCCGGTCAGCAGAAATCCTCCGAGGCTATGGACAAGGCTACCAGCGACTCCACCGAGGAGCTGGCCCGCGCCCTTCAGTATGCGAGGTGACGCCCATGCCAAGACGAAACATCCAACCTGTCAGCGTGGCCGGGATCGAGTTCCCGGCCATGCTTGACGAAACGCAGACCTTTACCTCCGACATCCCGGAGTACCCCGTGGAGACGGGGTTCGTTATCAGCGACAACATCACGCTCCAGCCTATGGAGCTTCCGCTTACCCTCCTTCTGAGTGATACCCCCTTGACCTGGCGCGGCCGGGTCAGATCCATGTCCGAGGCGGAGAGTATGCTGAAGGAGTTGTACTTCAGCAAGACGCCCTTCACCGTAGTCACCCCCAGCGGGACCTTCGAGAGCATGGGTATCACCTCCATGCAGATCAAGCGGAGCTCCGAGAACGGCTACAACAAGGAAGTTTCCCTCAGCCTAAAGCAGATCAATGTCACCGCCACAAAGACCGCCTCCATCCCGGACAGCTACGGGAAGAGCGGGGCGACCGGCGCCAACGCCGGGACCGCAAGCACCAGCGCGGGCTCTACATCGACCGGCGGTGGATCATCTGGCGGCGGCTCCGGTAGCTCCGGCGGCTCCAGCTCCGGGAAGCAGAGCTCCGGGTCCATCCTCTACAACGTGGCGTCCTCCGCTGGCCTGATCTGAGGGAGGTGAGAAGTTGGAGTACACCATCATTTCCGTGCCGGACATGAACGACAGCTTTTCCCGGGTGGTCCTCGGCGGGACCGCCTATCTCCTTCGGTTCACCTGGAATGACACCGCCCAGCGGTGGATGTGGGGAGTCTACAACTCAGACCGCACCCCCATCATCGAGGGGATCAGGGTAGTCCCCAGCCTACCCCTCAACATCTTCTGCGGGAGGCCGGGGCTCCCGACCGGAGCCTTCGGCGTGATCTGCGAGAAAGAGTCGGTCGGCCGGCAGGATTTCCTCAACGGCACCGCGCAGTTTGTTTTCATCCCCCCGGAGGAATGAAAAAGCAAAATGTCACGGTGACAGTCCAACGGACAATCCAACGACTGTCACCGTGACAATCCCGTGTAACCAGTACCATAACCATAACCATAACCATAACCAGTACCATAACCATATACCAGAAACCTACTCCCTACGGGAGTATATATAGGGGCGCTACGCGCCCTCGCACACCCACGGAGGTGATGATGTGCAAAACTTTGACCGGCAGTATCGGATGACCGCAGGGAAGCCGGGGTCAGTTGGATTTGAAATCGGGGACACCACGCCCTACGCTCTCCACATCGCCTTCTCCATCCAGAAGCAAGAGTTGGAGAGTAGCAACACCGCGAAGGTGCAGGTGTGGAACCTGAACAAGTCGCACCTTGCCACCCTGGAGGAAGAGGGGTGCTTCCTCACCCTGAAGGCGGGGTACGGGAACACCCTTCCCCTGATCCTGTCCGGCTCCGTCTCTTACACCCACACCCAGCCGGACGGCGCGGACGTGATGACCGAGATCGAGGTGGTGGACGGTTTGGCGGAGATCAGGGACACATGGGTGTCCATCTCCTATGCCGGCAAGGTCAACTCGAAGAAGATCATTGACGATGTGGCCGCCCAAATGGGAGTGACGGTGACTTACAGCTACAACGCCGAGTTCGCCGACATACCCAACGGGTTCTCCTTCGTGGGGCAAGCGAAGTTTGCATTGACGAAGGCCTGTGCCGTGAGCGGCCTGGAGTGGTCCATCCAGAACGGAATCCTCCAGGTGAAGAAGCCGGGGGACGTGATGAGCAAGGAGGTCTACGTCCTCAGCGCGGAGACCGGCCTTTTGAACATACCCCAGCGGGTCCAGGTCAGCAGTTCGGACTCCGACGGCACCAATGAGATCGGCTGGGACATCGAGTTCCTGATGAATGGCGCCATCGGGATCGGCGACTACGTTCAGGTCCAGAGCAAATACCTGGAGGGATTCTTCCGCATTTCCACGCTCGACATCGACGGGGACAACCGGAGCGGCGACTGGAAGTGCAAGGCGCGAGTTTTGGAGGTGGTAGGATGAGCGGAAGAGGCGAATTTGCGGAACAGGTCAAAGAGACCATCAATGCTACACTGACCCAGGTCCACACCTGTGTGCCGGGGAAGATCGTGTCATTCGACGGCTCTACCTGTCAGGCTACGGTTCTCCCGTCCATGAAGATCAAGACCCCAAAGGGCGAAATGATGGACTACCCGCAGATCACCGGAGTGCCGGTAGTTTTTCCACAATGCTCCGCGCAGGGGGCCACCATTGCCTATCCGGTGAAGGCTGGGGACGGGTGCCTGATCCTCTTTGCAGAACAGGCCCTTGACAAATTCCTATATGACCGGGACACCGGCACGGACCTGAAGTTCGACCTCAGCAACGCCGTTGCCATCGTGGGAATCTTTGCCCAGGGGAACAGTGTCATGGCGGAGGCCACCAGCTCCAACGCTATCATCGTCGATGTGAAGGGAACCAGGGTGAAGGTTCAAAGCGGCCTGGTCCAGATCGACGCGGCGGCGGTGAACATCAACGGCAATGTGACCATAACCGGGAACCTGACCACTACCAGCGGCGTGGTCAACCTGAATTGATGGGGGTGCGAGTATGCCTGAAGCGGCAAGACTGAATGACAGTGTGGCCGGGACCACGGCCGGGGAACACTCCGGCCATGTTCCCCCGCATAGCCCGGAGCCCTTCAGCGGGGAAATCTCCGCCGGGTGCTCCAGCAATGTTTTTATCAACGGCAGACCGGCCGCAACCGTGGGGAGCGTGACCACTGAGCGGGATGGGTGCTGTGGAAGCTCCCAGGGGGCGGTGGCCGCCGGGAGTTCTACGGTTTTCATCAACGGGAAACCTGCGGCGAGGAATGGCGACGCACTTGCTCCTCACAGCGGAACCGGGAACATATCGTCCGGGAGCGGCGATGTGCTGATAGGGGGTTAGACCATGTACGACCTGAAGCTGAACGAGTCCGGCGATCTGGAGGTCAACGACTTCGGAGATGTAATGCTCACGCAATCGGTCCGGCAGGCGGTCCTCATCCGCCTCCGGTGGCTCTTCGGGGAATGGCGCTTCGCGCCGGAGGCCGGAGTCCCCTACATCGAGCGGATCATGGTGAAGAAGCCGGATGTGGAGGCTATCAAGCAGATCGTCCGGCAAGAGATCATGGACGTTGACGGCATGACCGACGTGAAAAACCTGGAAGTGAAGATCGACAGCCAGACGCGGACCGCCCGTATAACCTTTGACGGCTATGCGGACGGTGAACTTTATAGCGAGGAGGTGCTTATGAGTGCCTGAGTATGGAATCACGGAGACGGGCCTACGCATCAAGAGGTTTGATACCATCCTCTCCGAAATCAACGCCTTCCAGACAGAAGGCTTCGGGGTACAGGTGGGGGCTAACACCCGGTCCTTCCTGAACACGTTGAACACCAGCGTGGCGGACAAGATCGCCGAGCTGTGGGAGCTGGGGGCAGACATCTACCACAACCTCTCCCCCATGTCGGCGGAGGGCGCCGCCCTGGACAACGCGGTGCAGTTCGGCGGGAACAGCCGGGAGAAGGCCCGGAGCACCTACTACCCAATCCATTGTGAGTGCACGGAGGGGATCACCCTGGACGAAGAGACATTGATCGAGTCGGACACCAATCCGGCAATCAAGTTCCTCTCTGCGGAGGAACGTACCATCTCCAGGTCTGCCTTCAACAAGGCCAAGGTGAAGGTGGTCTCCACGCAAGCTGGGGAGGCCTACACGGTGGCCTTGAACGGAACCCTATATTCCTACACCTGTCAGGCCCAGGATGGACCAGAGGCAATTTTAGGCGGACTCCGGGACCTCATTCTTGCCGATGAAGCGGAGGCCTTCACCGCCTCCGTAGACAGTGAGAATGTGCTGCTGGTCATCGAGGCCGCCGATGTGGAGTCGGAGAACTCAATGCTCCTGACGGACAACCTGACCACAGAGAGCGTGACGGCCATCATCAGCTTTGCCAGCGAGGAGCCCGGGGAAGTGTCTCTCCCGAATGGGGCGATTACCAAAATCGTCACCGCGCCCACCGGCTTCCTGAGCTGTACCAACCTGTGCGGATATGTGGCCGGCCGCCTCCTGGAGACCGACGTGGAGCTCCGGCAGAGCTATGTGGACAAAATCTTCAGCCGATCCTCCCGCATGACCGACAGTATCAGGTCCGCGATCCTTGCCAACTGCGCCGGGGTTACGGCGGCTCAGGTGTATGAGAACCGGACCAACGAGACGGACAGCGAGGGCCGACCACCCCATAGCGTAGAGGCCGTGGTGGACGGAGGGAGCAACAGCGATATTGCCGAACAAATCCTTGCCACAGTTTCCGCCGGGATCACCACCTACGGCTCCGTAGCAGTTGATGTCCCGGGCGAAGACGATGACATGATCGAGGTCTGTTTCAACCGGCCGACCTACATCTACTGCTGGTTCAAGGTGACGCTGACCATCTCGAAGGCAAGTCTGGTCCCGGCGAATTATGCGGAGCTGGTGGAGACGGCCATCGTGGACGCGATGAGCCAGGTGGAGAACGGCGAGGACGTTGTTCCGCAACAGCAGTTCCTCCCGGCCATCTACGAGCAGGTCCCCGGGATCAGCTACATCGACGTTTCCATCTACACGACCACCAGCGCGTCGGAGGGTCAGCCTTCCTCCTATCCGCTGAGGAGCGTGGAGATCACCAACCGGCAAAGGGCGATGACCAGTTCCACCAGAATCGAGGTGGCCCTGGATGACTGAGTATAACTTCGACTACCAGCAGAAGATGGTGGACGATCTGCTGGAGCAGTTCAGGGGGAAGAAAAACATCAGTGTCCTGGTGGAGTCATACGCCCAGCAGTTTCAGGAGGTCTATGACTTCCTGATGTCCCTCCTGAAGCTACTGGACCTGGAGTCCTGCACCGGGGCCCAGCTTGATCTCATCGGCGAGATTGTGGTGCTCTCCCGGTATGACGCCCGGGTGATGGTGGAGCAATCCTACGAAGGAGAGGTGCTGGACGATGATCTATACCGGAAGCTCCTGAAGTGGAAAATCCTGCTGAACACCAACGATTGCACTTACTGGTCCATGATGAAGGGGATCAAGTATTTTTGGGACCAGTCGCCGGTCTACTATGAGACGGACCCGGAAATCCCGGCCACCATTCTGCTGACCACCCCTCCTCTGGACCCTGCGACGAATCCCAGGGACCTGCTGGAAATGCCGATCATTCGGGCCGGAGGCGTTGACCTTCGGCTCCGGGCCACGACTGAGAACCCTCTTATGGAGGGCTCTGTTTTTATCGGCGGCGCCGCGTTCCAGGGAGTCATGTCCACCCAGCTCCCGGAACTCGAAATCGACTACAACCTGAAGGCGGATGTGAACATCGTTCCGGCGATGTTCTCCGTCATGCAGACTGTACTACCTGAACTTGAAATCGAATAGGAGGCTTCACAATGGCAGAGTATGGATTTTTTATCCCCAGCGCGGGGAGAAGCTACATCGCCGGCCTGATGGCCGGGGAGACCCTGGAGATCAGCCGGATCATGGTGGGAAGCGGAAAGCCTGCCTCCCTGGAGGATATGGCCTCGCTGACGGACCTGGTGGCTCCCGTGGCCCAGGGGACCAGCACAGAGCCCCTTCGGAAGGGCGACTCGGTAGAGATGGTGGTGGAGTATCGGTCCGACCTGAACGGCGGCCTCGGGACCGGCTTCTGGCTTAACGAGTTCGGTATCTTCGCTATGGACGGAGACACCGAGGTGATGATCTATTACGGGTGCCTGGGAGACTTCCCCCAATGGGTGAGCGCCTACAATCAGGGGGCTATCGACATCCGCAGATACCCCGTGGTGCTGAAGGTGTCTTCGGACGTGAATGTGGTCATCGCATACCCCGCCCTGGCCTTTATGACCGCTGAGGACGTGGAGGAGTTCTGCATGACGGTGATCCTGCCGCAGTTCCTCACGGAGGCCCAGGAGCTCATCGACGCCCACGACGCGGATGCCGACGCGCACCCGGCCATTCATACGGAGATGGACGGCCTGGACTCCAGGTTGACCCTGCTGGAGCTGATGTATAGCACCGACGTGAGCGGAAACCCGTTCACCATCACCTTCCAGGACCTTAACGGCGTGACGGTTGAAGGTGTCCACAATGTCGCGCAGGCGAGGATCGAGTTTTGACGGAAGAGATCATCTCACCTACCCCTGCGGAGCTGTCCTGTCTGGTGGGGAACCTCTTTGCGGAGTTGGAACCGCCTTGCGACGTTGCCTCCTCTCCCGGTCTAATCCTGTGCGGGATCACACCGTTTGGAAACCGCGCTGTCCTTCTGGTAAACCATGACTTCTGCATTTTTCGTGGAGAAGCCGGGGACCTGGAGGCCGCCCGTCGTGGGTGCCTGAACCGGAGGTGCAAATCAAATGCCGGATAAGGAGTTCGTACTGGGAAACAAGACGAAGGACCTGTTGGTATATACCTTCCTTGTGACCAAACCGATCAGCGATAAGACGCTGGAGCTCCCGGAAGTCATCAAGATGTTGACAGCGATACGGAACCTCCCGCCGGAGGCCCGGGATGACCTGATCCAGGAGTATATCGACCGGCTGAAGAAGGCGGAGAAGAAAGAGGGCTTTCCTAAAAGCGCCCTGCATACCTACATCAACGCCACGCGGAGCGCCGCAATCTCCATTGTGAAGAATATCCACGCTGCCAACGACTGCTCCTTCCAGACGGAGTACGACCGGCGGCTCGACCTGATCCACGCCGCGCTGAACGACTGCAACCTGCTCCTGAAGCTGGTGGAGATCAGCCAAGCTATGGGGTACATCAGCATAAAGCGCATGGGTCACTGGACGAAGTTCATCACCGATGTAAAATATATGACGTTGGCGTGGAAGAAGAAGGACAGCGAGAGGGCAAAGAACCTCCGCCGGCAAGAGGAGACGCGGAACTATGAGCTTCAGGCGAATATCATTGCCTCGGCCATAGACCGCGCCCTTCACCGAAGATAGATACACGGCGGGGGCACCCGCCTGGTATTAGGGTATGGCCCGTCGCGCCACCAACTGGTGGCTCCGCTCCCCGAACACCAACAATGAAGTCAACGTGTGGAACTGTAACTCCAATGGCAATTACAACAACTGGAACGCCAACAACTCCTACGGGGTGCGGCCCGCTCTGATGGGGTAATGAGTTCAAGTAGGCCTGGCCGAAAGCAGAGTTTCCATCATCAAAGGGGGCCATATCCTATCCAAACCCTCCCGGGAGGGGGCGGATAAACACATTACGCCGATGTCGGGAGTCCTTCGGGATTCCTGACTACTGTGCGGTGCCGTTCGGCAGCACACCGCCACGGCGTTGAGGAAAGAGGGCCACCCCGTTGCTCTGAGACGGAGGGTGGCCCTCACTGTTTCTATCTATGCAAAAGACGTTTGAAGAAATCTGCACCTTCGAGGTGCTATATCGTGCCTACCTCGCGGCTCGGAAGGGAAAGAGGAAGAAACTCAGCGCGGCGCAGTATGAGGCAAACGCCCTCATGCTCACGGAGCGCCTTGCCTATATCCTGAATACCGACCTCTATGTTCCAGGAAAATTCGAGATTTTCTATGTCTACGAGCCGAAGAGGAGGCTGGTCCAGGCACCCGCCTTTGTGGACAAAGTGGTGCAACACGCCATTGTGGACAACGCTCTGTACGAGGCGATCACCCGGAGCTTCATTCCGGCCAACTGCGCCTCCCAGGTTGACAAGGGTATGCACTACGGGTTGGATCTTCTGAAGGAGTTTATGTCGGACTACTGGAGGAAGAACCGGACCACCGAAGGATGGGTATTGAAATGCGATGTGCGGCACTTCTTTGCCAGCATTGACCATGACCTCCTGAAGGAGAAACTACGAAAGGTGGTGGTGGACGACCGAATGTTTCGGCTCATGTGCGCCTACATCGACGCAAGCGCAGATGGGCTCCCTCTCGGCTATCAGACCTCGCAACTGCTGGCTCTGCTGTTCCTGGATGGCTTTGACCATTTCGTGAAGGAGCGACTGCGGATCAAATACTATGTCAGGTACATGGATGATTTTCTGCTCATCCACCCGGACAAGAAGTATTTGCAATACTGTCAAAAAGAGATTGAAACTTATCTCGGTGAGCTCCGTCTGGAGCTGAACGAGAAGACCAACATTTTCCCCCTTCGGCATGGGTTAGACTTTTTGGGTTTTCACACCTACATCACGGAGAGCGGCCAAATTGTCCGCAAGCTCCGCCGTTCCTCGCTGAAGGCGATGAGCGGGAAGATCAGGAAGTGGAAGAAGGACTATCCGGCCGGCAAGGTCACGCAGAAGCAGATTCTTGATAGCTGGACCTCGTGGGACGCTCATGCGGCTCACGGGAACACCTATACACTCCGGCAGAAAATCGCCGCCCAAGTATCTGAGATCATCGGCATACCCCTTCGGTGCCATGCTCCGATCCGGTTGTCGAAGAAGCAGAAGGCAATGCTGGAGTACAAAAAGAGGCGGAAGGCCTCTCAGAAGGCCGCCCTCCAGGCGGCTCCAGAACACCACGGTGCAGATGTACCGTGGTGATTTTTATTGCAAGGAGGTATCTCTATGGCAAGTGTCGCACTTGGCACCAAGTCGGTAGGCTCCATCGTCAAGCTGAAGGAGAATGGGGCCGCCGTCAACTACATCGTGGTCCACCAGGGCAAGCCCTCCAGCTCCTATGACAGCAGTTGCGACGGGACCTGGCTCCTGCGACAGGACATCGCCGAGAACCGGGTGTGGGACTCCGGGAACTCCAACGTGCTGGAGAACTCGGATATTCATTCCTACCTGAACAACACCTGGATCAACCGCTACGACACCGACATCCGCAACGCGATCAAGCAGGTCAAAATCCCCTACCGGCAGAACGGCGGCTCCGGCGGCACCGACCGGAACGGGGCAAACGGCCTGTCCTGCAAGATTTTCCTGCTGTCCGGCAAAGAGGTCGGATGGGACAGTAGCGACAACCAGTATTTTCCCAACGATGGCGCGAAGCTGTCCTACTTCCTCGATGGAACCGGCTCCTCTGCCAACCAGAAGCGTGTGGCGACGCTGAACGGAAGCGCCACCCTCTGGTGGCTCCGCTCCCCGTACACCTACAATGGGGTCCGCGTGTGGCTCTGTTACTCCAATGGCAATTACTACGACTGGTACGCCAGCAACTCCTACGGGGTGCGGCCCGCTTTGATTTTGCCATCTTCACTCTTGGTCTCTGATGATGGCTCGATCACGACGAACACGGCCCCGACTACGCCCCCCAGCATCACGATCCCCAGCAGTATCTCCGGCGGTAGCACGATCACCGTTTCGTGGGGAGCCAGCACCGACGCCGAGGGGAACCTGGAAGGGTACATCGTGGAGAAGTCCATCGACGGCGGAAGCGAGTGGAGTCAGATTTACCAGGGTAGTGCCCTGAGCACTACGAACTCGGTGGCGTTTGGCACCCCGACGGTGATGTACCGCGTGAAGGCCTATGACAGCGAGGGCCTGGAGTCCGGCTGGAGGACCAGCAACCAGGTGACGGTAATCAACAACACCGCCCCCGGCGCACCGCCCAGCATCACCGTTCCGCTGACGGTAATCGGCGGCGAGAGCCTGACCATCACCTGGACGGCCAGCACCGACACGGACAACAACCTGGAAGGGTATATCCTCCAGCGGAAGGTGGCCGCTGGTGAGTGGACGCAGGTGTTCCAGGGGAACGCCCTGAGTTTCCAGGACACCATCACAAAGGGATGGACCTCGGTGCAGTACCGGGTGGCCGCCTATGACACCTATGATGCTCAGAGCGCATGGACCACCAGTGAGACCCGCACCGTGGACAACAACACGGCCCCGGTCATCACCTGCGACACCCCCAGCGGCTCCGACTTGGGGACGAAGAGCTCCGGCTTCTCTATCAGCTACCAGGTTGATGATGCGGACGGCGATGCCGTGACCGTGACAGAGAAAATGGACACCACCACCAAGCGGACCTTTGAGGCCACGCTGGAGGCCACGAACCAGTTCCAGGTGACGGGGACCTACTTCCAGCAGCTCCTGAACGGTCAGCACACCATGAAGATGGTCGCCCAGGACGCCGGCGGGAAGAGCTCGGAGTACAGTCTCACCTTCACGAAGTCGGTGACGGCCTGCTCCATCACGATGACGGAGCCCATGGAGGCTGACGCCCAAATCACCATCATGGCGATGTCGGTGACCGGAGACATTCCGGCGGACGCCAACTTCCAGGTGCTCGTGACCAACAACGCGAAGGACACCTCCCCCGTGTGGGAGGATGCTACCAGCGAGGTGAAGAGCGGGGCCAACTACCTGTTCGAGAACCAGACGGCCACCAACGGCTTCGCGTTCAATTTCAAGGTGATTGCTTCCCGGGGTGCCAGCGGCACCGGCGGGTACATCAGTTCGATTCAGGGAGGGTTCCAGTAATGGCAGTGAAGTGGAGAAAAGACAGTGTGGCCGAGCTTCGCACCCAGAAGAGCCGGGCGGAGCTCCAGAAAGAGAACGAGGAGCTGCAGGCGAAGGTGGCCTCCCTGGAAACCCAGGTCACCGACACCCAGCTTGCGCTCTGCGATGTGTATGAGCAGGTCATCATGGTGGCCGGTGCTGGGGAGGTGTAAGCGATGGCGAAGGTATATGCAGATCTCATCAGGAAGGGACTGAAGACCATCGACGATGTTCCCGAGAACCTGAGAGATGAAGTGGAAGCACTTCTCACGGAGGAAGCGGTATGAGCATCCTCCGTGAGTTTTTGCTTAGATTGCTGCTGCGAAAGGAGGTGAATGTCATGGCGGTTGTGTACGCTACCCTGATCGTGAAGGGTCTGAAGACCCTGGAGCAGGTTCCTACCCTCATCCGTACTCAGGTTGAGGAGATCCTGGAGGCCCTGGAGGTTGAGGTGTAATCGCCTGGTCCGAAGCATGGGGGAGGGCCGATGAAGGTCCTCCCCCGACCCTACGCTGTATGGAGGAAATATGAGCATCCAAGAAATTCTTTTGGGCGGGGGCGGGGTGCTCCTGTTCGTCATGTCCGTCGTGCAAATCGCCCCCATCGAAATCAAACCGTGGTCCGCCATAGCGAGAGCTTTTGGCAGGGCCATCAACGCCGAGGTCCTTCGGGACCTGAAGACCGTGAAGCAGGATCTGGCTGACCACATCCGTATCGACGGCGAGAGGGATGCTGACGAACACCGGGCCCGCATACTGCGGTTCAACAACGAGTTGCTGCGGGACATCCCGCACACGAAAGAGGAGTTCATCGAGGTACTGACTGACATCGACTTCTATGAGCGGTACTGCGATGAACACAAGGACTACAAGAACAACCGGGCCGTCCACGCCATCGCAAACATCAGCAGGGTCTACGATGACCGGCTCCGGGAGCACGACTTTTTGAAATCCTCATCCAATGAGCGCGACGAAGACGCGCCCGAAACCTGAAAGGAGTACAGAGTATGAACGTAGAACAGATCGTGAGTATCGTCGTTGCCATCCTGACGGGCCTTGCGGCCTGCATCCCGCTGGCCGTCAAGCTGTACCAGGCCGTGAAAGAGGCGGTCCAGGAGAAGAACTGGACCCATCTGCTGGGCCTGGTCGTTGACCTCATGGAAGAGGCCGAGGTTAAGTTCGCCGACGGCGCCACCCGTAAGGAGTGGGTCATGGCGATGGTCCAGACCAGCGCCGAGTATATTAACTACCCCGTGGACACCGAGGCGCTGTCCGAAATGATCGACTCCCTCTGCGATATGACGAAGATCGTGAATCCCCCCGCTATTGAGGAGCCGACGGAGGGAAGCACTACGGACCCGGCGGCGCAGGAGCCGGAGGAGGTGGCCGCCAATGACGCCGGCTGAGAGAGTAATTGCCACCGCCCGGGCAGAGGTCGGGTACATCGAGAAGGAGACCAACTCCCAGCTCGATGATAATACGGCCAATCCCGGGGACGGCAACTGGAACAAGTATGCCCGGGACCTGGACGCCCTGGGGATCGTATACAACGGCCGGAAAAACGGCTACGCCTGGTGCGACATCTTCACCGACTGGTGCTTTATCTACACCTTCGGCCTGGAAGTGGGTATGGCTCTTCTCTGTCAGGCGGAGAAGGGGCTGGGCGCTGGGTGCACTTACTCCGCGCAATACTACGAGGCCAAGGGCCAGTTCCACAAGAGCAACCCGAAGCCGGGGGATCAAATCTTCTTCACGGATGACGGTGGGAAGACGATGTACCATACCGGCCTCGTAGTCGGAGTGTCCAACAACCGGGTCTACACCATTGAGGGCAACACAAGCTCCGCCGCCGGAGTGGTTCCCAACGGCGGGTGCGTCCGGGACAAGAGCTACCCCCTGGGGGCCAGTTACATCGGCGGTTATGGTCGCCCTGATTACTCCCTGGTCCAGGACACCGGAGAGGATGCACCGTCCGGCGGATCGGCCGGCGGCACCTACACCGTGGTGTCCGGGGACTCCCTCTCCGCAATCGGGAGTCGGCTGGGGGTGGCCTGGCAGGACATCGCCAAGGCAAACGGGATCACGGCGCCCTACACCATTTACCCCGGACAAATCCTTGTAATTCCATCTGAGGAGGAAGACAGCATGAGCTACGAGCAGTTCAGACAGTACATGGACCAGTATCGGCAGGAGCTCCAGGACAACGACAAGGGCGACTGGAGTGAGGAGGCCAGGGAATGGGCCATCAAGGTCGGCCTGTTCGCCGGTAACGGCACCGACATCAACGGGGAGCCCAACTATATGTGGCAGGACTTCCTCACCCGTGAGCAGGCCGCCCAGCTCTTCTACCGATTCGCCAAGAACAACGGACTGGTATGAGCGGCACGGAGAAAATGCTTCTGCTGATTGCAGGGCTGGTTCTGATCCTGGTTGGCATGGGGCTGACGGGCTTCTGGAGCCGTGCCAGCATGAGCCGGAAGTCGAAGCCGGACCTGACGCAGTTCTCCAAGTGGGTGGTGGCCGATGTCCGCCCCCTCTTGTGGGTAGTGACCATAGGAGGCTTTGCCCTGGCCTTCTACTGCGTCTACAAGGGATTCACCGGCGCCCTCCCCTGGATCGGCGCTATGGTGGGCCTCCCCTGGACCGCCCACGGAGTGATCTGCGCCGCATACCTCAGCCTGTGTAAATCCGACCACCGGCGAGGCGGGATTACCTACGACGCGGCCAAGGCCGCAAATTTCAATGTACCTCAGCAGACGCAGGAGCAGGGGCCGGAAGGCTCTGTTGACAGCCCTGCGATCTGACGGGACACTTGCGCCCAGGAGTTACCGAAAGGCAAGAAAAGCCCCCTCTGACCGGGTAAAACCGGCGGAGGGGGCTCTTTTTTTATGCCCTGGATGGTTTCACATGAAACATTTTCTTTAACTGTACCGTGAAAGCTGATAAAAAAGATTAAATTTATTAACGAAAACGCTTTACAATTACCTTTTGGTAAGTTATAATATAAGCATGGAATGGAAGTTACCAAAAGTAAATTCCAGACCACCCCAGCCACCGGCGGGGGGCCGGGGATCAAAACCGGGCAGGAGGTTTACGAAATGGAGCAAGAGAACATGACCCAAAATGAGCTGATCGTTTTTCTGGAGACCCTGGCGGAAAACATCGAAGCCAAAGCTACGACCGCTGAGGAGGCGGCGGCCATCATCCGAGCGAAAATCCAGGCGCTGAAGTAAAAAAACTCCGGGCCCCCGCCAAGCCTCACAAGCAAACGGGAACCCGGAACCCAAAAGGGGCGGGAGGGGACCTGCCTCCCCTCTCACCCCTTCAGAATAGCACAGAGGCAGGAAAAAAGCAAGCCGGGAGACCGGCGGAAGGGAGTGACCCATACGGGCGATTTAGTGATCTTCCTGGGGTACACGGCGGCGATCCTGCTGATCCTGGGGATCGGCGGCCTGATTGCCGACTATGTGTTCCCCCATATCCCCTTCATCGAGCGGTTTATTGACAGCCTCCCCGAGTGGGATGACGAAGAGTGAAAGGAGCAGAACCATGAGCATGGACAACCTGAAAATTGCCATCGAGGAGAGCGTGAAGGAGGCCTTCGGCGACAACGCCAAGTACATCCTCCGAAACTGGGAGTTCCGGCAGGAGTTCGACTTCATCATTTGGGCCGAGGAAAACCCGTCCTACAAGAAGTACCCCATCTCCTACGATCAACGCATTGAGCAAGCTCTGGAGAAAGCCAGATGGGTGCATGAGCACATCCTGACCCCCGCCACGGTTCAGATTGGAGACGGCGTGACGATCTGCTACTGGAGCGACAGACACGCCGCGACGGTCATCAAGAAGACGCCTCTCTCCCTGACGGTGCGCCGGGACAAGGCAACCTTGGACCCGAGCTTCAAGCCGGAGTGGATTCCCGGCGGTTTCTCCGCCATCTGCACCAACCAGGAAGACCAGTCCTATACCTACGAGCCGGACCCGGACGGACAGGTGATGACCTTCCGGTGGTCCAACAAGAACGGGACCTACGGCCAGCCTGGAAATCTCCGGCTCATCAAGGGCAGGCGGGAGTTCTACGACTACAACTTCTGAGGCCGGTCAAGATGCCGAGATACCCGAAAAACTTCAAGAGTGTTGAATACTATGTCCGGGGCCGGAAGCGCAGGATCGCCGGCTCCACGAAGGCCACCAGCGACTTCCTGGCCCTGGTACATAGTGAGCATCCGGCCGCGACGATCTCCCAGCTCCGGGAGATCATTACAGACAGAACGCAGTACATCCTCTGCCCGGAGGCCCTGGAGGTCCTGGAGGCCCATATCAAGGCCGGGTACGGGGACCACATTCCAAACTGGAGGTAAAGCACTATGGCACAGGACATCAGAGACAAGATCGCAAAACTGCTGGCGCTGGCGGACAGCCCCAGCGAGGCCGAGGCGCGGGCCGCCCTCCTGAAGGCCCGGGAGCTCATGGCGAAGCACAAGCTCCGCCCGGAGGAGATCAAGAAGGCCGAGAACGTCAAGGTCATCAAGGAGACCATCGGCGTGAGCTGCACCGGCATGACGGACCCGTGGATGCCGAACCTTACCGCTGTCATCGCGGGACACTACTGCTGTTGCTCCTTCCGCCAGACCATCAAGGGTAAGAAGACGAAGCACATTGGGCTTGTCGGCCTGGAGGATGACTTCGCTATCTGCAAGTCGGTGGTGCTCTACGCTATCGACTGCATCCAGGCCACCAAAAAGGAGATCGCGGCGGAGAACAAGGGGCTCCCGCAGACCTATATCAGGAAGATGTGCAACGCCTACGGCTGGGGCTTCATCTACGGCCTCCAGCAGGCCTTCAAGGATCAGGACCAGGAGCACCAGGAATGGGGACTCGTCCTGGTGGTCCCCCAGCAGGTGACGGACGTGATGATCGGGATGGGTAAGCCCTCCTCCTTCGGCCACGCCGACTTCTCTTCCGACTGGCAGAAGCACTACGGGAGCCGAGGGTATGAGGACGGCCAGAAGTTCGACCCCAAATCAAGGTTGGAGCGCTCCCGGCCGGCCGCGGCGATCATGGGGTGACTTCTGTGGAGAAGTACATCCCGCCGGAGCGGATGACCGAGGCTCAGATCATGGATGAGGTGGACCGGGAGTTTCGCCGGTGGAACCTCCTCGCTGACGGCGGGTGCCAGGACCCCGGGTGGCCTGACGGGGTGAACATGAACCTGGTCCGAAACCACATCATCTACTGGTACGGCCTTTTGGATGAGAGAGGGCTGGTAGAAGTCCAGCTCTCCCTCTTCCCCGGGGAAGAGGTGGCGAGGGACCGGAGGCCGATCCCGCCGGAAGTGCCGGATCGGTACATGGTGCGGGACGGAAAATACCCGAACAGACTGTCGGAACAGATGTGGCCCAACCTGGTGTGGGGCCGGAAAGGAGAATATCATGCCTGAATATCCGTACATCCCGAAGCGAGACACCAAGGTGTGGATCGCCAACCGGGACGGGACCACCGACAAGCGGTGGGTGGATGCCTACTCCCCGGAGAATGATATGATCTACCTTCGGAGCGTGGAGAGCAACAAGAAATGGAACTGCGGCCTTCGTGAGCACCCGGCGAGTCTGCTGGGGGTCACGATCTTCTATGACTACCGCGAGGCGAAGGCCGCGGCGAAGAGGTTTGCTGATAACGCCGCCCGGGAGCGGGCGGCCAGAAAGGGGGCTACGGCATGAGAGTTTTGGTAGCTGGGGGCGCCGGGTACATCGGGAGCCATGTGGTAGCGGACCTGAAGGAGCACGGCTTCGGCGTGGTGGTGCTGGACAATCTCTCCACGGGCCACCAGGCGGCGGTCGGCCGCGTCCCGATCCACGGGGTGCGGTCCAACGACTACCCGATGGTGAAGGCTCTGTTCAGAAACTACAAGTTCGACGCGGTGATTGACCTCGCTTCCTATTCCCAGGTTGGAGAGAGTACAGCCGATCCGATGAAGTATTACCAGAACAATGTGGAAGGCGCGAGGACGCTCATGGACGCCGCTCTGAGCTCCGGGGTAGATACTTACATCTACTCCTCATCGGCGGCCGTATATGGAAACCAGATGAGCGCCAGGGAGGTTGACCGCCTCGACCCGATCAATCCATACGGCCGGACGAAGCGGCAGGTGGAGGAAATGCTGGAGGATTACCATGCGGCCTACGGCCTGAAGTACATCGCTCTCCGGTATTTCAATGCCGCCGGTGCATGGCCAGAAAAGAACCTGGGAGAAGATCACCAGCCGGAAACGCACCTGATCCCAAAAATCGTTGACGCTATGCTGTTAAGAAGCGATGGGGTCAAGGTGTTCGGGACCGACTACAAGACGCTGGACGGCACCTGCATACGGGACTACGTTCACGTTCGGGACATTGCGGCGGCCCACCGGATGGCCCTCCAGTACCTCCAGGACGGCGGAAAGAGTGGGCCGATCAACCTGGGGAGCGGCAAGGGTTACTCAGTCCTGGAGGTCATCAAGGCCGCAAAATTCGTTGTTGACCGAGACTTCCCGGTAGAGTATGTGGACCGGCGCCCCGGGGACCCGGACGTGCTGGTGGCGGACATCCAGAAGGCAAAAGAGACCATCGGCTGGAAGCCGGAGCGGAACCTGTCGCACATGATATGGGACGCCTACCAGTGGCACCGGGATCATCCTGACGGCTATGGTGATAAGAAACAGCCGGGGCGGTGGTGAGATGAAGAACCGGACAACTGTGGAGCATGGTATGCTCCCTGACCTGGAGAGCTACCTGGTGCGGAGCGGATGGACCCTGGAGGAGCCGGTGGGCCAATACGAAGTTCTCAGGGCGAGGCGCCCTGGCTACCCCCGGCCGCTCCTGATCCACAACCGATCCACCGGGGGTTGCGGTTACAGCATTGATGAGCGGGATCTGAAAGTATATGCCGGATGGAAGAAGAACCGGCGCAAGCGCGGCCTCCCGTCGGGGGCTACCATCGAAGAAAGGAAGGCATACTGGCATGAAGAACATTGAGCTGAGAAAAGTTCCCTGTGGGGAGACCTTCACCGCTTTTGGTGAGGAGTATGTGGTGCTGGACCATGTGGATGGCGGCGTCCTGTCCATCCGCAAAGGTATCTGGAAGAGAGCACCGTTTGACCGAATGAACAACAGCAATTTGTCTGAGGCGAACATTCGAGAAGACCTCGATGATTATTTCCAACTGTTGAAGTCCAATGGCGCGGAGGACAGCGATCTCCTGATCCAGCACGTTGACCTGAAGGCCACCGACGGCACCAGGGTTTACGGCTACCTCGATTGCACTGTGGCCCTGCTGACCCTGGAACAGTACGGTAAATACAAAGAGATCATCCCGAAGGTGGACGGCGCCTGGTGGCTGGCAACGCCAGTCTGGACTCGGTGGCTCCGCTCCCCGTACGCCAGCCACGCCGGCCTCGTGTGGCTCGTGTACTCCTACGGCTACTACAGCCGCTGGTACGCCAACTACTCTTGCGGCGTCCGCCCCGTTTTGATCTTCAACTCTTGTCTCTTGGTCTCCTGGCAGGATGGGGAAGAAGAGTCCGAACCTAATGAGGCCGCGCAGAAGGAAGAGTTGTGGGCCGACTACATCTACTACCTGAGCGAGTGGAACGAAGAACACACTGGAGCTAACAACTACGGAAGCTCCCCCATGAGCTTCGCTGAATGGCTGGAGTCCCGGTGTGAGCGTGAGGATGATGAGGAATGAAAATCCTGTCCTTTGGGGCTGGTATGCAGTCAACAGCTCTTGCACTAATGGCCTGTGAGAACGTGAAGAACCCCGGGACCCCGTGGCCCCTGGTGCCGGTCTACGACGTGGTGATCTTCTGCGATCTTGGCATGGAGCCTCCGTGGGTGAAGGATCAAGTGGAGTTCACCCGGAAGGCTTGCGAGTGGGCCGGTGTCAAATTTGTGGTGCTGGACTCCCCCTTGTACTCCGACTTCATGCGGAACTTCGGGGAGCGGCGCACCATCAGCATACCGTGGTGGACGATCCGGGATGACGGCCACAAGTCGAAAATGCCGAGGAACTGCACCGTTGACTACAAGGTGGAGCTGATCTCCAAGTACGTCCGCTGGGAGCTGTTGCACTATAAGAAGGGCCAGAGGCTCCGCGATGAGGACCGGAAGGCCCACGAAATGCACATGGGCTTCAGCGCAGAGGAGTCCCGCCGGTGCAAAGAGAGCCCAAACCCCATGTTCGTCAACAAGTTCCCCCTGGTGGAGATGGGCCTGACCCGAGCAGACAACTTTGCCTACATCAAGGACGTTTGGGGCCTGGAGACCAAGGCTTCGGCCTGTACCTTCTGCCCCTTCCACCGTAATCAGTTCTTTTCCTACCTGAAGAAGGAGGAGCCGGAGGAGTATGGCCGCCTCCTGAAGGTTGACGAACTGCTCCGGGACAAAAATCCGAAGCCCCCTATGGACTCCGACCTGTTCATATCAAGGAGCCGGAAGCGGATTGCCGACCTGACGCCGGAGGATTGCCAGGACGGTGAATACTTCGACTACCGCGGTCAGCAAGTGTGGAACGGTTTTTGAGGAGGTGTTCAGTATGAAACTGTATGACAATGATTCTTTCCGCGAGACGTTTATGAAGCGCGTGTATGAGCTCCTGGCAGATGACCCGGATAATTACAGAGCGAATGAGATCATAGACCTGTTCGACAACGCCCCTGAATTTAACCCGCCGAACGAGCCGCTGACTTGCGGATTGGTAGACAGACACGGCATGCCTCTGAGGGCTGGGGATACCGTAGCGGCTGACAAATTTTTTGTGTATGCAGTCCGATACGGAAGCCACAATGTCAACCCGGATAACTGCGCCCCGGCGTACCAGGTCGGGTGGTACCTGGAAATTGTGTGGGCATATCCAGGATTTGAGGACAGCGTGGGACATACGGAGCCCCTGTATGATATCGATGGGACAGCGGCCAGATATCCTGCCCATTGCGCTGATACAGCAGATGGGTTATACAATCTAAAATTGGAGGTATGCTGCCGCCCGCCGGAGGGAGAGGAGGATCAACATGGCAATCATCGTCTGTAAGATGAACTGCAAGCATCGTTCTCGCCGGCCGCTTCGCAAATGGAGAGGGACGGATGGCTCCAGGCTATACGGATGCACGAGGGAAACTGCGGTCATCAGCCGGATTTTTGATTTTGACGGAGATATTCTTGCTGTCGCCGGAGAGGAGAATATGGCTCATTGTGCATTTTATGAACCGATTGAGGAGCCGGAGGGAGATGAGGGCGTATGAAAATCCTGGTTGAGCACGAGGTCCCGTGCGAGAAGGGTATGAAGCAAAGGTGCTTGTACCCCGGGGACTTTTGGGGCAACGATGTCTGCAAGTACCACACCCACCGGGACCGGACCCACGGCCGGAAGGCTCCGGTCGAGCGCCGGGTCCCGAAGTGTACCTTGTTCGATGAATGGCTCCCTGGCGAATACCAGAAGTGTGAGAAATGTTTGGAGGCGACGAAAAGTGGGAAAGAACGGCTACCTTGAACGGCGGAAGGTCCGGGACACCGTGATGCAGGACGCCATCCGGCAGACCTACCAGCAGTACATGACCGATATGCTCATCCTGACCCTGAACGACCCGGAGGTTATGGGGAAGGATGTCTTCGGCTACAAGCGGCTGAAGAAGGTGCTGGACGCCTGGGGCAAGAACTACGACAAGTATTTCGACGCGCTCACGAAGAAGCCGGAGGCGGACTATGCCAGGGCGAAGATCGACGCCGCTATGAAGCTCATCTGCGGGGACAGCCAGGACTTCATACCGTTTGAGCAGAGGTATGAGTGGCTTCCCGAAATTCGATACGACCGAAGGGGGTAAACACTGATGTCAGAGATCGTAAACATCCAGATCGGACAGACCTTTCCGCCGGAGCGGTGGCTGGAGGCGGCGGACAACCTGGGGAGAGCCTTCCCCATGATCGCCCGCTGGTTCGAGCTCCAGAACTTCGAGGGGCAGGGCAAGGAGGACGCAGAGGCCTTTATGTCGGACGCCACCCTCGCCCTGGTTGCCCTTCAGTTTGTGGGAAACTGCGCGGCGGATCGGTGCCGCTTCATCGCTATTCCGAAAAAGGACGGAGGTAAAACCTGATGAATAACACACGCATTGACTGGTGCGACAGCACCTGGAATCCAGTGACCGGGTGCAAAGGCGGGTGCGATTACTGCTATGCCCGGAGCATCGCAAACCGCTTCGGCGGATGGACCACGGGCGGGGTCAAGACCACACAAAACTTCTTCAGCGATCCCCCTGTTCTGGACTCGCCCCTGCTTCTGGAGCGCAAGAGCGGGAAGGTGGTAAAAGCTCCATACCCGTTCGCCTTCACCCCGACCTTCCACCGCTACCGCCTGGAGGAGCCCCTGAAGAAGCGGAAAGGCCAGAACATTTTTGTGGGCTCTATGGCTGATCTCTTCGGCCGGTGGGTGCCTACCAAGTGGATCGTGGAGGTGCTGGACATCTGCCGGGAGGCCCCTCAGCACAACTACCTCTTCCTGACCAAGTTCCCAGAACGGTATGCAGAACTGGATCACATGGCGCTGCTTCCGCACGAAGAAAACTTCTGGTATGGGGCGACGACAACAAATGTGGATCAGATGGAGTGGGCCGCCGATTCCATCGGCAATCTTCCGAAGAGTTGCAACACGTTCCTGAGCATTGAGCCGCTGGTAGAAGACATCACCTGCTCTATCGGCTGGCTATCCTCTATGATCCAGTCCAGCGTTCCGTACTTCAAATGGATCATTATTGGAGCCATGACCGGCCCGGGGAGTGAAAGCCGACAGCCGTGCCGGGAGTGGGTGGAGAAGATTGTCGAGGACGCCAAAAACGAGCTATCCCCATTCTACCCGATCCCTGTTTTTATGAAGGACAACCTGCGGAAGGTGTGGGGCCGCGACCTGATCCAGGAGTTCCCGGAGAAGCTGGAGGCACAGGGATGAAGACTGAGATTGAGTGGACCTCCGTGGAGGACGGTCTTCCTGATCCCGGGGAGCGCGTCATCGCCTCCAACGGCTTCTTCTCCGGTGAGGCATACATAGGCTACCGGGGCGGAAAGTCCGTGTGGTTCAGGCATTACGGCTTCACCTGGGAGGAGACCGGGATCATGCCACCGGACCGCTGGGCCCCCATGCCAAAATAATCTTCGCGTGAAATCAAAAGTAAAATTGACGTTGGGTTATCGAAATGATAAAATAGCCCTGTCACCCACCAAAGAGGGGGTTTTTAAGTGACTGTATCTGAGATCATCGAAGCATACCTGAAAAGTGAGAGGATGACCAAGCAAGAGCTGTGTGAGCGCATGGGCTGGAGCCCTCCCAACCTCGCCGGCCGCCTGAAGCGTAACTCCTTCTCCGCCGAAGACTGGCGGAAGGTCATGGCGGCTATGGGCTATGAGTTGCGGTTCGTGAAACCCGGGACCGTTGGCGGCAGGATCGCCGCCGGTCCCCGCGTCCGCAAGATGGAGGACAAGGTGCTCTACGACACCGCCGCTTCGGAGCCTCTTTGCAACAACCGAGTCAGCGAAGATGACATGATGTTCCAGGAGCTGTACCGGGACCAGATGGGCCGCTACTTCGTGGTCAGCTATGCGATGTGGGAGGGCGGTATTCACCAGATCACCCCCATCGGCCCGGAGGATGCCCGGAGCTTCTATGAGCGTTTTTCCACCGCTGGGGATGCCGATGAAATTTTCGCGGACGATAGGAGTACAGACCATGACCAACAGTAAGGACATCCGCCGGATCACCCCGGAGGAAATCGAACAGCAGAAGCAGTATTGTCGGGAGATCAAAAAGCTCTTTGAGGGGCGTCCTGGCGGCCCTCCTCTCGCCTATACTCAGACTTTCGGGTGTCAGCAGAACGTGGCGGACGGCCAAAAGCTCATGGGGATGCTGGAATCGTGCGGCTTCACCCTCACCGCCGACCCCAAGGAGGCGGACGTGGTGATTCTTAATACCTGTGCCGTCCGGGAGCACGCGGAGGACCGGGTGTTCGGCAACCTGGGGGCGTTGACCCACACGAAGAAGGAGAACCCGGAGCAGATCATCGCCCTGTGCGGCTGCATGGCCCAGGAGCAGCGGGTGTCGGAGCGGATCAAAAAATCCTATCCCCATGTGAACCTGGTATTCGGGCCCCACGCCCTGTGGAAATTCCCGGAGCTTCTCTGGCAGGTCTATGAGAGCCGCCGTCGGGTGTTCTCCGTCCAGGACGAGCACGGCACCATTGCCGAGGGCCTCCCCGTGGTGCGGGAGAAGGGGGTCAAGGCCTGGGTCTCCATCATGTACGGGTGCAACAACTTCTGCTCCTACTGCATCGTGCCCTATGTCCGGGGCCGGGAGCGGAGCCGGGACCCCCAGGCGGTGCTCTCAGAGGTCCGGGAGCTGGTGGAAGCCGGGTACAGGGACATCACCCTGCTGGGCCAGAACGTGAACTCCTACGGAAACGACCTGGGCAGCGGGTACGACTTTGCGGACCTGCTCTCCGAGATCGACCGGATTCCCGGGGACTACTGGATTCGCTTCATGTCCAGCCACCCCAAGGACGCAACCAGGAAACTCTTTGACACCATGGCCCGCTGCTCCCATGTCGCCAAGCAGCTCCACCTCCCCTTCCAGTCCGGCAGCGATCGGGTGCTGCGGGAGATGAACCGCCGCTACACCCGGGAGCAGTACTTGGAGTTGATTGCTTACGCCCGCTCCCTCATGCCGGAGCTGGTGGTGACTTCCGATGTGATCATCGGCTTTCCCGGCGAGACGGAGGCGGAGGCCATGGAAACGGTCTCCCTGGTGGAGGAGGTGGGCTTTGACGCCCTCTTCACCTTCCTCTACTCCCCCCGCCCCGGCACGAAGGCGGCGGAGCTGCCGGACCCCTTCCCCCGGGCGGAGAAGCAGAAGTGGTTTGACAAGCTCCTGGAGGTGCAGAACGCCAAATCCGCCGCTCTCCACGCCGCGTACGTGGGTAAAACCGTGCAGGTGCTGGTGGACGGCGAGAGCGGCGACGGGGAGTTCCCCCTCTCCTCCCGCACGGAGGGCAACCGTCTGGTGCGGCTGAAGGGCGGGAAGGAGCTGATCGGGCAGTTCATCCACGTGAGGATTACCGGCAGCAACACCTGGGCGCTGTACGGCGAGGCGGTTCAGCGGTAGATTTCCCGGGCCAGGAGGAAGGCCTTGCGGGCGACCCAGTCCACATAGGCGTCACTGGTGGCGTTGCGGGCGGCCTCATAGAAGAGGAAAAGATCTTTCTGCTCTGGGGAGAAGGTTTCCTCCAGTTCGCTCAGGGCCTGGGATTCTTGCCGTTCACGGCAGCGGTATTCCGCTGTGAGTGGAGTGCATTCTCTCTGGCGGAGGGCAAAAAGCAGAGTGTCGATGTAATCGTCCATAAAAAATCACTCCTAAGTATGTATTGACAAGACACGATTGTGTCCTATATGTTGTATCATAGCAGACACGATTGTGTTTGTCAATAAGATTGAGGAAAAGATGGAATTTGCGGAACATCTTCAGATATTGAGAAAACAGGCCGGAATAAGCCAAGTGGCGCTTGCGAAGGAGATTCACATCAGTTGGCGGGCATATCAGACCTATGAGCGCGGCGAGCGGGAGCCGGTGATGTCCACGCTGATCGCTCTGGCGGATTTTTATGGGATTAGTCTCGATGAGCTGGTTTGCCGGAGGCGTGAGGGGGAGCCGTCCGATGGGACGGGGCAGGAGCCATGATGATGGCTGGGCATTCCACCCCCCATTCTCTTTTTGTCTTGCCAAAAAGAGAATGGGCCGCACCCGCAGGGGGTATGCCGCATCCGTAAGCGGCACAGCCGCCAACGGCTGCGCAATGGACGGTCCAAGAGAAAAAACGCCGGGCGCGATCTTGCGCGTTCGCACAAGTTCGCTTCAATACGGGGGTCTTCCGAATCAGTTCCGACCAAGTGAAGAAGTCCCCTACCGGCTCGCGCCGTTCCGCTCCCTCGCGATGGTTTGGCCCCCGCGTGTTCGGTTTGGCGGAAACCTCGTTGGAGGTTCCGGACACCGCTTTCTTCTCGTTCCGCTGGCGCTACCCTGGTGCGCATTGGGGCGGCTGGCTCTCAGCCACCGCCGGAGTAGCGGCAGCGAAAAGAGAAGAAAGTCGATTCGACAAGCAGCAACCAATCTTCCACCGCACCCCACACGCGGGGAAGTCTCATTCAAATGCCAAATTCCGGCGCGAGCCGGCAGAAGATGCCCGATCTTAGTCGGCACACATTCGGAAGACCCCCGTATTGAAGCAAACTTGCACGCATGTGCAAGTTTGCGCCCAGCATTTTTTCTTTTGACCGTGCACGGCCGTTTTCTTTTTGATGCTTCAAAAAGAAAATGGGGGGTGCGTTGCCAGGCTATCAACATAGCCTATACCCCGTCCCATCGGACGGCCCCCATAGAGACAGATACCGCTGCACACAGCGAAAAAGAGGTGAACCCCCTGTTATGGCAGAACTAACCCCCATGATGCGCCAGTACCTGGAGATCAAAAAGGACAACCCTGATTCGATTTTATTCTTCCGCCTGGGCGATTTCTACGAGATGTTTGACGAGGACGCCCGCACCGCCTCCCGGGAGCTGGATTTGACCCTTACTTCCCGGGACCACGGCAAGCACGCAAAGCCCGCCGAGGAGCGGATTCCCATGTGCGGGATTCCCTATCACGCAAGCGAGGCCTACATCGCCCGCTTGATTGCCAAGGGCTACAAGGTGGCTATCTGTGAGCAGATGGAGGACCCCGCCACTGCCAAGGGCCTTGTCAAGCGGGATATCATCCGCGTCATCACCCCCGGCACCGTCACCGACGCCGCGTGCCTGGACGACAAGTCCTCCAACTTCCTCTGCGGCATCTACCTCGACGAGCGCTCCGCGGCGGCGGCCTTCTGCGACGTCACCACCGGCAAGGCCCACCTGACCGCCTTTTCCGGTGATGAGCGGGTGGAGCATATCATCAACGAGCTGGGCCGCTTCTCCCCCGCCGAGGCCATCTTGAACGACGGCGCCTGGGCGGAGTCCCGGCTGCTGGAAACCCTGCGGGAGAAGTTCCACTGCCGGGTGGAGCGGGGCGGCGAGCGGCGCTTTCTCCTGGCTGACGCGGAAAAGAGCATCCGCCGCCAGTTTGGCGAGGAGGCGTTGAAGCGCCTGCCCGCCGGGAATCCGGCGGCGGCCATGGCCATAGGAGGGCTTCTCAGCTACCTCTACGAGACCCAGAAAACGGACCTCAGCCACATCAACGACCTGGACTATTACGAACAGGGCGTGTTTTTGGAGCTGGACCTGACCGCCCGCCGGAACCTGGAGCTGACGGAGACCTTGCGGAACAAGGAGAAGAAGGGGAGCCTCCTCTGGGTGCTGGACAAGACCAAAACCCCCATGGGCGGGCGGTGCTTAAGGAGCTGGCTGGAGCGGCCCCTGCTCTCCGTCACGGCCATCAACCGCCGTTCCAGCGCGGTTGCGGCGCTGGTGGAGGCCACCATCGCCCGGGAGGAGCTGAGCGCCGCCATGACGGGCCTGGGCGACATGGAGCGGCTTCTCGGCCGCATCGTCTACGGCACCGCCGGCGGGCGGGACATGGCGTCCCTCCGGGCGGCCATGGAACGGCTGCCGGAGATCAAGGCCCAGCTCGCCTCCGTGAAGGACCGCCGCCTGGGAGAGCTGGCGGCGGAGCTGGACGTGCTGGAAGACCTCCGGGACCGGATTGCCCGGACCATCTGCGACGAGCCGCCCTTCTCCGTCCGGGAGGGGGGCTTCATCCGGGACGGCTTTGACCAGGAGGTGGACCGTCTGCGGCACATCCTCCAGGGGGGCAAGGGCGTCATTCCGGAGATGGAGGCCCGGGAGAAGGAGAAAACCGGCATCCGGACGCTGAAAATCGGCTATAACAAGGTCTTCGGATACTACATCGAGGTCAGCAATTCGTTTAAAGATCAGGTGCCGGACACCTACATCCGCAAACAGACCCTGGTCAACGGCGAGCGCTTCATTACCCAAGAACTCAAGGACTTGGAGCACGAGATTCTCACCGCCTCGGAGCGGGTGGTGGCGCTGGAGTACCAGCTCTTTACCGCCTTGCGGGAGGAGATCTCCGCCGCCGCGGTGCGCATTCAGAAAACCGCCGCCGCGGTAGCGGAACTGGACGCGCTGGTGTCCTTCGCCGCCGTGGCGGTGCGCAACAACTACTGCCGGCCGGATGTGGACGAGTCCGGGGTCATTGAGATTCAGGAGGGCCGCCACCCCGTGGTGGAGCGGGTTTTGAAGGACAGCCTCTTCGTCCCCAATCACACGTTTATGGGCGAGAAGGAGGAGCGGGTGGCCATCATCACCGGCCCCAACATGGCGGGCAAGTCCACCTATATGCGCC